>MAAC01010448.1_pt1 | contig 90277 bp, 79 predicted proteins | sample 1115981 | NCBI WGS metagenome assembly MAAC01 (sample SAMN04961126, study PRJNA320927) | seawater metagenome | isolation source: sample BD02T64 sea water enriched with oil for 64 days | place: USA:Gulf of Mexico | collected 2013-07-27 | reverse complement strand
CCCTATTTATATGGCTGAATTCAACGCGCTACTATTGCTTACGGCTTCTGAAAGATGCAGACTTTGCTCGATTTCCGCATGTGCTCATATTGCACCACTGTCGCCCCCTTCCTCTACCTTTATTCAGGAACATCCAGGTGCAACGACCACATTCTTTAAGTTTAGTAATGTCTTCAGAGCGCAAGAGGTCTTCGATCGACAGCGTCAGTACGTCAATCACCCAGTGAGGGTTATCCCTATTTACTGCCCATTTATAACTGATGTCATCTAAGACCCAAGACGAGTTATTAATCGCAGTTTTTATCCCTGCTTCTAGTGTTTGCATTGCAACATTAGGTTTTATTTCTCCCGATACAATGCAGCTAAGGGCGGCATATTCAGTTTCCCTCAGTGCGTGAATATTCGCGAGTAATCTAGGAATTTCGGTCTGTTGTATTTCATTTTCCAGAGCATCTATTTGCTTATTGCTGAACATAGAGGAAACTTTCGCCCACTCTAGGAAAGTTGACCAATCGGAGATACGACTAATCTCTCTAAGCTTATCTTGATCGTCGACTGTGTTTGAGAAATCAAGAGCGGCATGTCCACCAATGAGCGCATCTTCGTTCCATAGTATCATTGAGTAACCTATTAAATAGAATAAGCGGTTGCTGTTGTTTGACTGTTTATGTAACCTATTATTAAATTTTATAGGTTAGTAAGGGGTTGTACAATGCTTAAGTTACCACATCGTTTCGAATTTGAAGGCCAGGCTCTTGCATGGGGCAGTATGGGTGAAGGTGAACCTCTCGTGCTCATTCACGGGACACCCTTTTCATCACAAGTTTGGAGGAAGATAGCGCCACTGCTAGCGAAAAGATGGAAAGTTTACTTTTTTGACCTGCTCGGATATGGCCTTTCAGAGAAAAGAGATGCTCAGGACGTATCGCTAGCCATGCAGAATAAGGTTTTTGCAGCTCTGCTTAAGGAATGGAAAATCAACAAGCCTGAGGTGCTTTGCCATGATTTTGGGGGTACAACAGCTTTACGCGCTTATTATCTAAATGGCGTTCGCTATAGCCGGCTAACAATCATTGACCCTGTTGCGGTGGCACCATGGGGTTCACCGTTTGTCGGTCATGTTCGCAAATATGAAGAGGCATTTGTGGGATTACCCGCATATGCCCATGACGCTCTTCTTCGAGCATACCTTCAAGGCTCAGCCTACTTGAAACTGAGTGAAGAGTCTCTTCAAGTTTATATGGCACCTTGGCAAGGCAGAGAAGGGCAAGCGGCATTCTATCGTCAAATTGCGCAAATGGATCAGTACTATACTGATGAAATAGAGAAACTTTACGCGCCAATGGAAAACCCAGTTCAAATTTTGTGGGGCGAAAAAGATGAATGGATACCTATGTCGCAAGGAAAGAAACTTGCAAAATTACTTACAGATGGAATGCTAACATCTGTTCCAGAATCAGGCCATCTGATGCAGGAAGATGCACCAGAAGCCATAATTGCAGCTATGTTCAGCTGATAATAGTTAACCCTGTGAGGGTTATCTCATCCAACGAAATTTATAGCCTACAGACAATGCTGGAGGATGCTTTCTATCTCTTCAGCGGTTAGCTCAACCGGGTTATTGCGGTTACTCGCGGCATTAACCAACTTTGGCAGAGCAGTTTGGGTAATGCCATAATTTGAGAACTTAGGAATTGCAAAGCGACTTTCCCATTTAAATAGCTGCTGGGTTAGCTGTTCGCAGTAATAATCATCACTCTTGTGTCCCGCTCCAAACATTCGGCCCACATTTGCCATTTTCTTAGTGAAATCAACACCCTTATTAGTGACTAATGCAGAGCGCTGTTTTAAGGCTCGATGATTCACTTCATTGGCTTTTGCCACAAGCCCAGCACAGGCCACCCCGTGGGGGATCTCATAAAAGCCACCTAAGGGCCCCGCTAACCCATGCACGATACCCAATCCGGCATTGGCTAAACATGTACCAGAAAGTAGCGAAGCGATGGCCATACTGCCACGTACGTTAGTGTCCTGACTTCCCAGGTCAAACGCTTTTTCTAGGTTATCAACAACAAGCTTAAGCCCTTTTTCCGCCAGGGCATCACAAATCACATTCGACTTTGTAGACAGATAAGCTTCTAATAACTGGGTAAAGGTATCGAGTCCACTGCAAGCTGTAAGCAGGGGTGGACAAGAGGTCATTAAAGACGGGTCTATCCATATTTCATCGGGAATAAGACTTTTATGGCGAATAGATTTTTTATAGCCATGCTCTCCAACTTCACTCAAAACGGCATTGGCTGTCATTTCACTACCGGTCCCCGAGGTGGTGGGAATGGCAATAAAGGGTATTTTGCTACCGGTTAAAGCAAGGCCTTTACCGACCCCTTCTAAATGATCGAACAACGAGGTTTCTACGGGTAACATCGCGGAAATAGCTTTAGCGGCATCCACGACTGATCCACCGCCAATAGCGACGATTTTTTTAATACCCCGTGACCTATATTTGCTACACAGGTCATCGATCATCTGCACAGTGGGTTCACCACCAATCTGTACGATTTGATCATCCGCGAGGTCGATACCGCTGATACGAAGAAAGGTTTCGAAATAGCTTGAAAAAATACCTGAGCGGCCACCGGTAACCCACAATATTTGCCGAGAGTTTTGTGGTAGTGAACTGGCTATATTCTGCACTACGTCTGCACCGTAGTGAATTTCTGGCCAATGGCTAAAGTTGAATGAAGACAAGAGGTTGTTTACACTCATTTTTCCCACCTCTGTATAGTGGCTAATTGCCACAAATTGCAGCCGAGGTTGCTGGCTTCTTTTACATCAATTGTTGATGTTCCCAATACAGGTATCTGGACCCCAATGGAGATTTTTGTTAATTTCTTATCTATCCAAGCAAACATCTGCAACGCCTTTTTTGAAAACCCTATAGCAGCTTTAAAAGTATCTATTCCAATACTGCACACTGTTGAATTATTATGAATAATTTTAGTATGTTAATAGCAAAAATCATATCAATAAATTCGCCGAATTTATTGATAATCTGAAGGTTTAGATACTCGAACCTGAAGGCTTCTCAATCACCTTGATAGGCCTAATTCGGGAGTTCGAAGAAAGCAATAGCTCGAGCTAGAAAGAGGGCTCACAGGCCGCGCTCGAAAATGATGCCTTGCAGCTGATCAAACTGGGCCGATTGAGTGTCCACTAATCGCAGAAACTCTTGATTTTTTTTCGGTTTGAACTCTCTGTTACTGTACATCAAATAGAAACCCATTGCCGTTGGTTTAAGGTGTTCCAGTAAGCTGACCAGTTTTCCTTGCTCAACCAATGGGCCCGCCTCATACCAGCTCAAATAGCTGATACCTAAACCTGCTACTGCTGCTTTCAAACACAAACTTGTATCTTCAAACATTAGCTGTGATTTATTGATTTTAAACTTGTTCTCGGCGAAAACCCAGGGCAGGGCGTTGGCGTTGGCCGAAGTAGCTATTAATGGTTTGCCCTGCAGGTCTTGTAAGTTATTAATTGCTCCTATCTCGGCTAATAACTGCGGGGTAGCGAATACCCCGTACTCAATTTTAAACAGTAACTGGGAAATCAGCGATGAATCTACTAGCGGCCCCTGACGGAAGGCGAAGTCTAATTGATGCTGTTGAAAGTCCAGATATTGATTGGAATTAATCAGTTCAATTTTAACCTGCTTAAACTTTCGCTGGTAGTCGATTAACCAATCGGCCAGCGGCCATTTTGCAAATCCAGCAGGGGCAGTAATGCGTAAAGTGCCAGTGGCAACTTGCGCTCTGCTTAAGGCCCAGTGATCAATCAGTTGTGCGTTTGCACAAAGCTTCTGTGCCAGAGGTAAAAAGTCCTGGCCTTCATCTGTTAAGGCTAGGGCTCTGGTGCTGCGCATCAATAACTTACAGTCTAGTTGTTGCTCTAGTTTGGCGATGCGTCGACTAAGGTTGCTAGTAGGCAAGCGTAAATGTTCGGCAGCCCCAGTGAAAGATCCCCGGTTAACGACTTCAACAAACCAACAAATTGCTTCCAGATCCATATTATTGTCCCAAATATAAGATAGTGCATCCTAATTTATCTCACTAATAAGCGCAATGTGGCTGCAGTATGCTACCGGGCATACCTAAGATGAAAAAAACTACCCAAGAGGATTAATTGATGAAAATTATTGCAATTATAGGTGGCACCGGCATGTTGGGTGCTCCAGTTGCCAAGCAGTTACAACAGCAAGGTTATACGGTGCGCATTATCAACCGCGACAGCGCTAAGGCAAAAAAAATGTTGGGGGATAATTACCAATACGCTCAGGCAGACATATTTGATCCTGTGCGTTTAAAAACAGCTCTACAGGGTTGCCAGGGGATTCACATCAACTTAACCGGTAATAGCAAACAGAGCTATTATCAAAACCACGTCATCGGCACTAAAAATATCTTGGCTGCTGTTAAAGGCTCTCAGATCAAATTGATCAGTATGATCTCAACGGCTTCTGCCTACCCGGAAAATGATTTTCGCCACGATACTAAGTATAAATTACAGGCCGAACAACTGTTAAAGGACAGCGGTATCCCCTACTTAGTCTTCTTGCCCAGCTGGTTTATGGAGACATTGGCGCTTTTCGAGCAGAACGGGAAAATAGTGCAGATAGGCAAGTCCAGTCAGAAAATACACTGGCAGAGCGCCGCAGAGTACGCCGTAATAGTGGCTCAGGCGTATGCCAACACTGAGCAGTTTAATCGACGCATCACTATTTTCGGCCCCCAGGGTTTGACCATGACCCAGGCGCTACAAAGCTACGCTGAACATCACAATTTGAAAATGCAGAGCATGTCTACTTTTATGGCCAGACTGTTTGCCTGGATAACCCGCGATCAGGACCTGAGAGATGCTGCTGACTTACTGCAGTATTACGAGCGTGTAGGTGAGAAACAGGTAGCAGATACTTTACGAACCAAGACAAATTTACAGAACTGGCTGCTGCAGTAGAGTACCCTGACTGTCGCTGAGCCAGCTGATTACATACTAACAAAGCGCAGCCACTGCGCTTTATTTGCATTACTCAATAATGTTCCGACTTCCGACTTCCGACTTCCGACTTCCGACTTCCGACTTCCGACTTCCAACTCAGTTTTTCGCTTAATGATTAAAAATTAACCAAAAAAATATTTCTCAACTAAACTTAATCATAAATTTGAGAGAGATTTTTTTAATGCCACTAGAGCCAGATGAGTTAGTAAAAACTAAAAGTCGGGTAGTCAGGTATTGGGAAAAAAACCCCCTGACTATATTAGCTCTGGTATTTATTCTGGGCTCAACTTTTATTTTTTTTGAAGTAAAAAAGCTAAACACCCAGCTCATAGAATCTACCACTATCCAAAGTACTCGTCAGTATGCCCAAGTATTGAGCGAGTTTCGTAACATATATACCTCAGAAGTTGTCGCCCCTATGGCCCAGGCGGGTATCGAAATCAGTCATGATTACAAAGATAAACACAATGCCATACCCCTGCCTGCTACCTTGAGTTTATTACTGGGGGAAAAAATGGGGCTGCAAGGGTTGGATGTGCGGGTCAGACTCTATAGTGCTTTCCCTTTCCCCTGGCGAGAAGACACTGGCGGATTATCGGGTAGTTTTGAAAAGAATGCCTGGCTACAACTAAAAGAAACACCCGATCAGCCCTATGTGAGTGTTGAAGAGGTCAATGGAAAATTAAGTGTACGCTATGCCGTTGCCGATATTATGCGGCCAAAATGTGTCAATTGTCATAATAATCATCCAGATACACCCAGAGCTGGCTGGCAAGTCGGGGATGTTCGAGGGGTGTTGGAGGTCACAGAACCTTTTACTCAAGGGATAGAACATGTAAATACTATCTTTGTCCGCATGGTGATTATGATCAGTAGTTTGTTACTGGTGGGGATGGCAGGTTTTGCCGTCACTGTCACGACTCTAAAAAGGAACAACAGCCAGTTGGATGGATTAATTAGCCAGCTTGGCAGTGAAATTGATGTGCGTAAACTGGTGGAGCGGGAACTATCAGAAAGCAAAAATCACGCTGTAATAGCAAAAGAGCAGGCTGACTTGGCCAGAGAAGAAGCGGTGGCGGCTAATAAAGCAAAATCTGTTTTTTTGGCGAATATCTCCCATGAAATCAGAACACCCATGAATGCTATTTTGGGTTATACCCAGATCCTGCAACGTGATCAGAAAATGAATAAGGACCAACAAAAATCGCTCTCAATAGTAGGTAAATCGGGGGATCACCTGCTGGGTTTGATAGACGATGTGCTGGATTTATCGAAAATAGAAGCGGGTGCCAGCGAAGTTAAGCTTAAGCCCTTTGATTTAATGGAGCTCTGTAGCACATTGAGCGATATGTTTTCCCTTAAAGCGCAGCAAAAAGGTATTAATTGGAATATTGATACAGATTTGGCCTGTACAGTAATGATGGTGATGGGCGATCAGGGAAAGATTCGGCAAGTATTAATCAATTTGGTTGGTAATGCCATTAAGTTTACCGATCAGGGAGAAGTGCGCTTTAGTTTGAGTTGTAAACAGGACAATCTTTTTTGCTTCAGTATCAGTGACACGGGTATTGGTATCGAAGAATCTCATCAAAGTTCTGTTTTTGACGCCTTTAATCAGGGGAATATTTCTCTGGAATATGGCGGTACTGGTCTGGGGCTGACTATTTCAAAGAAGTATCTGAAAAAAATGGGCAGTGAGCTCAAGCTTGATTCCGCTTTAAACCAAGGGGCAAAGTTTTATTTTGATTTGTTATTGCCAGTAGTGAAATCAGCACTGCCTATACAATCCAACTTACATATAGAGAAACTGCAAGCAGGGTACAGTAAGCGTATTTTGGTGGTGGATGATATAAGCATTAATCGTACTATCCTACACAGGATGCTGTCTGAAGTCGGCTTTGAAGTAGTGGAAGCGATTAATGGCCAAGAGGCATTAGACATCATGGACCATGATCAATTTGACTTGGTTTTTACCGATTTGATGATGCCGGTCATGGACGGTGAGCGTTTTCTGGAAAAAATGAATGTACGTTACTCGTTTATACCTGTGGTCGCTATCAGCGCTTCAAGTACAAACAATGAACAACAGTATTATCTGGATAAAGGTTTTGCCAGCTACATATCTAAACCTTTCCAGTTTGACGATATCTATCAATTACTGTCTGATATTTTAAAGGTCAAATTTGACTATCTAGAATCTGGCCCCGGTCATACAGAAGGGTTTGAAACAAGAATTGAGGTTGAGGGGAGAAAATTAAGTTCGCAGCAAATAGCCAAATTAATACAAGAATGTGAATCATACAGAGTGACAGAAGTACAAAATTTACTGACAGAATTTATTAAAGAGCATCCGGGTAATGAGAATTTTTTTGCTCAATTACAACATTTTGTTGATTGTTATGACCTGGAAGGGCTGATTGAATTTGTCAGCAGTGAAGCCGATGAGCAAAAATAAAAAAACCTCAATTTTGATTGTCGATGACAATCCCGTCAATATTGATTTATTGCGCCGATACCTGGAAGGTGAAGACTATTCTATTGCTGCGGTCACCAGTGGTGAAAAAGCTTTAAAGGTAGTCACTAAAATTCAGGTCGACCTGATTTTATTGGATATTATGATGCCGGGAATGGATGGCTATCAAACCTGCACTGCCTTGAAACAATCTAGCGAGAGTGAACATATACCGGTAATTTTTGTGACCGCCAAAATCGAACCTGAAGATTTGCGGCATGGTTTTGCTGTAGGTGCCGCGGACTACATTACTAAGCCTGTACAGCAAGATATTATTTTGGCGAGGGTGAAAAATCAATTATCAATAACCTCACAAATGAAGTTGAAACGAGAACTGTTGGAAAAATCTAACAAAATGGCAGAGCTGGGAAATATGGTGGCGGGGATTACCCATGAGATCGCATCCCCCATGGGTAATTTGATGTTGACTATGGATTATATCTTGCAGAAAACGGAAAAAATACACAAGGCCAGTGCCGAGCATAAATTAGACAAGCAAGGTTTCGAGGAGTATTTACGAAAATTAGCTGAAGCGGCCAATATGTGTCATGCCAATGCTAAAAGGGCCACTGATTTACTGGACAGTTTCAAGCAAGTGGCAGTTAACCAATGCAGCAATAAAACCATAGAATTTAATCTCGGAGAGTATCTTGAGGACATTTTGTTAACGCTGCGACCGAAATTGAAGAAACATCCACATACAGTGAAGGTGTCGATGGACAAAGAAATCATCATCACAAACAACCCCGGAGCCCTTTCGCAAGTGGTTATTAATTTGGTCAACAACTCACTTTTACATGCCTTTGATCAAGAGCACTCAGGCAACATTGAAATTGTAGCCAAACAAGTTAATCATCAGGTCACTTTAGTGTATACCGATGATGGCCAGGGGATGAAAAGTGAACAGCTGAAAATGGCTTTCAACAAGTATTACACCACTAAAGCTGGAGCAGGTGGGTCAGGTTTAGGTTTAAGTATCACTAAGGAACTTGTGGAACAGCAGATGCAAGGGACGATAGAACTTGAAAGTACTCATGGTAGTGGCACAAAAATTACCTTGTGTTTCACTAATCTACCTTTAAGCCCAAACGACCAGGAGCCGGGACCGTCATAAGTTAAAAAATACCGGCAGCTAAACCAGTGTTGCCTGTTGCACATCTGATCGCTTTAGTCCCCGTCTTTCGGGGCATACAGAACCCCGATCTCGTCGTTATCTACTTTCGCCGGGCAACCAGCGTGCCTTGCATTGATGCCTAGAGCTCAACATGCCCTGTACGCCAGAAGCGTATCGGACTTGATCGCATGCTTCTTAGCCTTACTATCATAAACGCTGTTTCAAAAAATCCAAAAACAACCGACTCTTAATCGGCATGTATTCAGTGTTCGGATAAAAGGCCCAGAGCTGGGTTTTAGTTGTTTTTAATTCAGGCAGTAGCCGCACTAACTGACCTTGTTCAAGTTCAGACTCAATGTATATAGAGGAGACAAACAGCAACCCCATCGCATTGACGGCGGCGTACAACAGTGGATCGCGGTGGTCAGAAACAAAATTGAAATTATTCAACAGACATACTTCACCATTTTCCATTTCTATGCGGCCCATCTTGCGATATGAACTAGTCATAATGATTTTATGCTCCGCAACATCCGCCAAACAAGTAATTTTTTTGTGTTGAGTTAAATACTCTGGTGCTGCATATAAACCCATTTGATGGGTTATCAACATAGTGCCTTTATGGGCGGCGGAATTAAAATCATCCTGCTTTTTACAGATGACTAAATCGTGCTCTAGGTCGGGATCATCACCAAAAGGCAATACATCCAATTGTATTTTTACCTGGGGGTATAAGGCGAGAAATGCCTCTATGTGCGGCATTAAAATACTGCTGCCAACGGGCAAGGTCGCGGCAATTTTTAACATGCCCGATGGGTCTGAGGCACTGTGTTGAGTATCACTGAGCATAGCGTCAAATTGTTTCAATAGGCTTTGTGCTCTAGGTAAAAAATCGCTGCCAGCTTCGGTTAAATTTACTTGCCTGGTGGTTCTGACAAACAGCGATAGCCCCAGTTGCTTCTCTAACCAGTCGATACGTTTGCTCATGGCTGAGGGAGAAATCTCAGCCAGATAAGCAGCCTGAGTAAAACTGCCTTTCTCTACTAGCAGGCAAAAACTTTTTGTAGCGGTCAGCCAATCCATATTTGTTCCTATCAGGACCTAATGTTTTAACTATTATGGCATTTTTGTTTGTGCTGTTTAATAATAAACTGCCTCCCTGGTCATTAAGGGAGCCTTTATGTATTTGTTTTTATCAATTTTGATGTTGTCATGTGCTCAATTTGGCAGTCAGGTGTTTTTACCGGCACTGCCGCAAATTGCTGAACAGTTCGCCCTTAGCAATACGGATGCCCAGCAAATAATTATGTTATACGCAATCGGCTTTGGTTTATCACAATTGCTGTATGGCCCCTGGTCTGATGTGGCTGGCAGGCGTAAAGTTTTCTTGTTTGGCCAGCTACTTTTTATCGGCGGCAGTCTCTGCTGTGCTATGGCTACTTCCCCTACTATGTTGGCAATCGGGCGGATTCTTCAAGGCCTGGGCGCCGGCGCGCCACTGATTGTCAGCAGAACGATACTCGGTGACCTTTTAATAGGAGATAAGTTAAAACAAGCTTTTGCCAGTATGGCGATAGCAGCCAGTGTGATTACAGTTTTCAGCCCGTTACTGGGGGGCTGGTTAGCCACTAACGCTGGTTGGCAACACCTGTTTGGCTTCGTTAGTTTGTACTTGGCGCTAACCTGGGTAATCGGTTTTAAACTACTGCCGGCTGGCTCTGGTGCTCGAGGTTCAGTATCAGTGCTAAAAATACTAAAAGAGTATTCTTCACTGATCTTCGATGCACGCTTCCTCTGTCCGGCTTCTTTTAAGTGGCTACCAAATTTATTGTTTATGTGTACGGTGACTTTTTTTCCGTTTGAGTTTCAGCAAAAATTTTCACTGTCCGCTGAACAATACGGCTTTTATATCAGTATCACTATGGGTGGCTTAGTACTGGGAACAGTATTAGTAAAAATGCTCCAGAAACATTGGGGGTATCACAGTATTTTAGCCCTGTTTTGGCCGCTACTGTTGCTCTCATCGCTGTGCTTTTATTTGTTACCTTTCACACTGTTCAATGCACTGCTTAGTTATAGCTTGTTTTTGATCTGTGGCGGCGCTTTTTACACTTGCTGTTTGCAACTAATCATAGAGCCGTTTCGCCAGCAAGCGGGCACCGTTAACGCTTTATCTGGAGCTATCGACATGTTTGGCTGTGCGCTATTGGCGATGCTGATAAATAAATACTGGATAGTTGATAGCCAATCGTTGGGGATGTTATTTCTGCTGGTAACGGGTTCGTTAGCAGTGAGCTGGTGGCTGATGTATAGACAAATAAAACGAGGGCCAAAGCAGCCCAGAAATCCAGTTTTTAACCCTAAACAGTGTGCGCGAGTTGAGTCAGATATTTAACTCGATAGAGATAATAGGAGGATGGCATGGGCTATGAATTAGATCACTTTTTTATTCTAGTAGAGCACCCGGAAAAAGCTGCTCAGTTACTGGAATCGCAAGGTTTAAAACGAGGTTTCAGTCGAGCGCATCCAGGTCAGGGCACCTCGAATATTTGCTTTGAATTTAGTAACTCAAAATTAGAATTGCTGTGGATTCGCGATGCGGGTGAGGCGAATAATGGAGTGGCTAGTGAGCTGCATTTCTGCGAACGGACCAGCAGTGATGATGCCTCACCTTTCGGACTGATTCTCAACAAAACAGACTTGGCAACTACTGAGTCACCGTTTAACGGTTGGGATTATCAGGCTGATTATCTGCCCTTGGGTAAAGCATTTCATATAGGTGAAAACTCGGCTGATTTATCCGAACCGCTGTGTATATATCTGCCTTTTATGCATCCTCCAGTTAGAGTAATACACAGCGGTATGTTTCAGTCGATATCTCAAGTGCAAATTACTGTGCCCGTAACTTCTATTTCACAGACTCTAAAACAAGCCGCTGTGGCAGACAGACTATCTGTTAAAAGCGGCGATCAGCATTTAATTGAAGTGTCTTTTGATAATCAGCAGCTGGCGCTGAGCAGAGATTTTCGACCCGAATTACCTTTAATCATCCACTGGTAGCGCCAGGTACTCTTTAGCTGTTAGTGGTGAAAGTTTAAGTCGATCTACAGACTTACTCCAGCAGATAAGTTTCACCACTTGTCAGTAAACGTAGTTTTCCAGCTTTGCTACTGTGTCTATCTAACAATACTTGAATAGGTTCCAGGTAAAGCTCGTAAGTAGAGTGATGGATAGGAATGGTCACTCCAGGTTCAACCACTGACATTAATGCTAATACCTCTTTAGCGCCCATACTGATTTGTCCCAGTGGGCCACTGGTACCTACTCTACCCATATGTGGCAGCATGATATCCGGGCTGGGAAAAGCTTTTAAGCTCTGAAGTAGCTCAGGGGTTGCGAAGCTATCACCGGTCCAATACAAAGACTTTTTCCAGTTTTCGTGACTAAAAGTAAACCAATAGCCATTACCTTTACCTAAGAGGGCATTAATGTCTGGGTCGGTGCTGTGGCTAGCGGGCAGTGCGGTTATCTCAATGTGGTAGCCATTTTCAGATAGCTGCCACTGCTGGCCCCAAGCCAATTCTTGGGAGTTATTGAAGCCTTGTCCAGCTAATCGCGCTGTTGCACCAGCAGGTACAATGAACGGCAGTTGTCTATCCAATAATTTTTGCGCGATCTGGTCAAAATGATCCTCATGGGTATGGCTTAAAATACTCAAATCAATTTCTTCGCGATTAAAGTCCGGGAGTGCTGTCAGCCTTTTATGGTCGATCACATCAGGGCCTTTGGACAATTCAAACATCTGGTTTGGATCGCCCATTTGATAGGCGTTTTCTCCCTCTCCTAACATAGGATCGGTTAGCAGTTGTAAAGGTCCAAATTTTATTAACATTGTAGGGCCACCTAACCACTGCAGGCTTAGTTTGGATTCATTTTGCGCTGCCACAGCGATTGAACTAGACAAGAGCAGACTAAAGGATACTGTGCTGAGGATGTATTTAACGGACTGTAAAGGGTGCATAAATTACCTTCTGGGTATTGATGAATGGATGCACAGCAGTTTACATAGCCGCTCCTTGTCTGATAAGTTGTGCAGTATTCAACAAACTGTATAAGTATATTTGACAATGGCACAATTAGATCAACTTCAAACCTTTTTAGTGGTGGCTAATACCCTTAATTTTTCCGAGGCGGGGCGGCGTTTAACCTTACCCAGGGCGACGGTCAGTGCCAGGATAAAAGCATTAGAGCAGCGTCTTAATACTCAGTTGTTTTTGCGCAACACCCGCAAAGTTTCTTTAACCCAGGAGGGGGCTGAGTACTTTTTGGTTGCTGAGCGATTGCTAAATGAACTCAATCTAGTTGAAGAGAGCTTTATACAGCGCACTGATTTGCGTGGAGAGATCAGGCTTTCAGTACCCGTGGAATTTCCCCAGCAGTCACTGGTGAGTCTACTGGCTGACTTTACCAAGTTACACCCTAAGATCACAGTGCAAGTAGTGGTTAGCGATAAACCTTTGGATTTAGTTGCCGACAGGATAGACATTGCCTTTCGCGGGCGCTCTCCGGCACAGCAAGATGTGATAGCCAGGCTGCTTGGAGAGACACCACTACTATTGTTAGCATCCCCCAGTTATTGCAACAGGCACGCAGCGCTGATCCACTCTGGTCAATGGCAGCGACTGGCAGTAGTAGATCCTTTGCAAATGCTTCCGTTTGCAGCAGGTAAGCCAAAGGTCGATACTTCAAGTATGGCTCTGGCGCGTTGTTTTGCACTTTCAGGTGCTGCAATCGCACTGCTGCCCAAACAATTTAGTAACGATCAAATCAGCCACTCAGTATTAGAGCCAATAGCCAGCGCGATTAAATTACCGACTTTACCGGTATTTCTGGTGTACGCCTCACGCAATAAATTGCCTAAAAGAGTTCGCACTCTTATAGATTTTATCTGGGAAAATAGGCATACATATCACTTAGTTTAATCGCCAAGCTGCAGTCCATATCTGTTACAAATAACAGCTATGTAAAAATATTTTTTAATTATGTCTGTTATCGTCCTAAATGGCTTTTACACTCATTTCTTTATTACAGGTAACCAGCATGTCTGCAGTAGATGCCTAGATCTCAGAATGCTCTGAATACCAGAGGCGCACCGGACTTGATCGCATGATCCCTAGAGCAAGCAACTGCAGTAGATTTTGATTTCCTTTATAATCATCCGACAATCATTGAAATGTTTTAGCTGATGAATAGTGAGAACCGGGTCCTTATAAAAGTCCCCAATTCATTTCTTACTGGATAGACCAAAGCACTGACTGCTGATCATTGGCACAAATAGGCTCTGAAGTTATCTGCCGCTGTTTGGTTTTATCCAGCGACCTTCTGGCTAAGCAATTCACAGACTATTTCTACATCCTCGATGCTGGTGCGCCAGTTGCTAAAGGCCGCCCGAATTGCCTGCTGGCCATCCCACATGCCTGGAGTCAGGTATACCTGGCCGCTTTGATTAAGAGTGTTAAGCAACTCTTTAACACTTCGCTGTTGATTTTTGGGGCTGAACACTACCACATTTAAACGACAGGGCGTCAGCAGTTGATAATCATTGGATTGCTCTATCCAGCGAGCTAAAGCGGTGGCCTGATTGCAATTGTTAGCGACAATCTCTTTGTACCCATCACGGCCATAGGCTTGTAATGTCAGCCAAACTGGCAGTGCCCTGAAGCGACGGGAATTTTCTATACCGCGGTCCATATACGCAGGTAAGTTGATCGAGACATCCAGATAGGGGGCGCTGACAGAGCAGGCCTGCTGTAAAATTTCTGGGTGTTTTGTGAAAAATATGCCACAGTCGTAGGGCACATTAAGCCACTTATGGCCGTCGCAAGTGATAGAGTCCGCATGCTCTATGCCCGCAGTCAGAGGTAAACGCTCAGTGATTAATCTGGAAAACAGACCGAAGGCGGCATCGACGTGTAACCATGCTTGGTATTGTCTGCACAGTTGTGCAATTTGTTGCAGGTCATCAAAGTTGGTACCAGTAACGGTGCCGGCACTGGCAATCACTATTTTCCCCGGGCTTTTACTGGCCGCTAGCAAATCTTCAAGTGCTACAGTATCCATTGCCTCCGATCCCGCCAGGGTGGGAACATCAATAATCGAGTCTCTTCCCATGCCGGTAAATGCCATGGCTTTTTTGCTGCTGGCGTGAGGGCAGGCTGAAAAGACTTCAATTTTAGCGCTGCCTATGCCATCTCTTGCGATATCTATTCCCTGTTGATCACCGCAGTACTGCCGGGCGCAGAGCAAACCTAAGATATTAGCGGAGGTAGCGCCACTGGTTAAAGTGCCGGTGAGTTCTGCAGGCAGTGAGAATAATTCTAATAACCACTCAATGGTCTGCTGTTCTACCGCACTGCTGATCGAATCACCTGGCACCATGACATTTTGATCAATAGCAGCGACTATCCAGTCGGCTAGCATGGCCGCCGGGGTGACACCGCCTGTAACAAAACCCAGGTACCTGGGACCGGCAGAGCCACTTAAACCCGGTGCTATTTGCTGTATGAATTGCGCAAATGCCCGCTCAGCACCTAGTCCTTGTTGCTGCAGCTCGGCTTTTTCAGGTTGCGGGTTTCCCAGTACTGCCACTGGCATCTGAGGCAGTTGCTGCTGGAAATCACAGCACCATTTAGTTACGGCATTGGCAAGGGGGGAAATGTTCTCTAAGTCGCTTTTAATCTGGCTCATACAGTTCTCTTTGCAAGGTTTTGGCAGTGGATTGATGCCGATTATCTTAGCTTGGGCCAAAAAATTATGACAGATACAGATCTTTATTCAAAACAGGGTACAGTTAGAAAGTTGTAAGTCGCAAGTCGCAAGTCGTGAGTTAAATCAAGCCAAGAATGTTGGTTTGGCTTGTACAGGTTGTGACGATCAAGGTGCTGAGTATTATCTCGCGTGACGCATTTTGTAGAGGAGGATATAACTGTATTGAGTAGTTTTTCTGGGTGCGCTCTAGGTTTGGCCGCAACTCAGTTTCAGTTGCTCATTCTTAATGGTCACATTCTGCTGCAGTGGGAGCTTCGCTGCGGTGCGGTTCCTGGCCTTTATAATGGGGTAGTTTGTCGTTAAATTTATCCCAGTTGGCTTTGGAGGTAACAAAGTTGTGTGAGGCGGGGCGCTCTGCTATGTCGCTGTCTATCAGTCCCAGGCGAATCCGTACCCGTAAATTATCGTGGCTATTTTCATTGTACAGCGGCGAGGCACAGTTCCGGCAAAAGTGCCTGCTGCTATGCGAGTTGGGGCAATAGCTGTTGATCAATGACTCACCTTTGACAACTAACAGATGTTGTTTTAGGACAAATCCATTCGTGGCATAGGCGCTGCCACTGGCTTTGCGGCACTTAGAACAGTGACAGTGGATGATGTCGGTGATAGGGCCAGTGATCTGGATTTCAATTCCTGCGCATAAACAACTGGCTGTATACATAAACTTCCCTCGAACGATTTTTTAATTTAAATGAATTAGCAAAGCTTGCCTAAATACAGTTTAGTCTCATATTCTAATCTTAACTTACCTCCAGCTTGGTATTGGCAAAATAGTACTTTGACTGCCGCCATTAGCTGCTCATAAGCTTGGCTGCCTGTTGCAGGGCAATACGAAGTCGACTGAATTCGGCCGATTAATCCGGATAGATCAAACTCTTGTTGATTATCAAAGCTGTACTCTTGCATAGCACCCTGGGCAAAGCAGCTAGCTAACTCTGTAGGGGTTAAATTCATATGGTTTACCTGGCTGTAATCACTGGAATATTTACGCAATAGTTGCTCGTATTCGCTTTGCAGGGGTTGCTGTAACGAACGTTGATTCCAAACTAGCGCCAGGTATCCATCGGGCTTTAGAATTCTTCTGAATTCCTGTTTGCTCAGGTCAGTATTAAACCAGTGAAATGCCTGGGCGGCACAGATCAAATCGACACTTTGATCGGCTAATCCGGTTTGCTCGGCATTGTTTTGCTGATAGCTAAAACGATCGTTGCCGGATAATTGCTCCCTGGCGGCCGCTAGCATCTTTGCATTGGGTTCTACTGCCATCACTGTAAAACCCCGATCAAGCAATAACTTGCTAAAGATACCTGTACCGGCACCGATATCGGCGACCTGCGCATCGACAGTTAGTTGAGCCCGGCTGATTAAGCATTCGATTAATGCCTGCGGGTAGCTGGGCCGATATTTTATATAATCAGCCACCCGGTTGGAAAAGCGCGTTTCGTTAGCCATAGCTATCACTCCTGTTCGTCAATCAAAAAACCTAAATGAATATCTTCTGGCTCTTTGGCAAAGAGTTCAGGGTTGGGGGCGGCTAGGATGCTGCAGCCACGCTTAAGATAAAAGTCGACAGTATTGGTGGTGGGTGTTGCGCATATATACAGGCCGCGAGCCGACCTGGCTTTCGCCTCGGTCAGCGCGGCAGTAAAAAGCTTAGTGGCAACACCGCGACCGCGGGCCTGGGCACTGGTGTATAAAATATCTAGCACTAAGAATTGCGCTGGCTGATCGAGAAATTGATCAGACAGTGAGACCATGCCGATAACTTTATCTTCCCAGTAATATGCCATTAAACTGCCACCTTTAGCGCGCATTTTACTATTGCGCTGTATCAGTTGTTGCAACTCTTCGCTGTCCCAGCAGGGGACAGCGAAAGGTGCTGCAAAGGCGACTAACTTGCCCTCTTGCATCCGGTAGCAGTGAGTGATTACTTCGCTTCGATCGATATCCGCTAACAGCTTTGCATCACCGCTGCTAAGTACCTTTATCATTGTTTTCGCTCCGCTAACCCTCAGCGATTACTGTGGCTTTAGATGTAGATTTAAATATTTTGACAACGCATAAATATGCATAGGGTAGAGTTTCTGCGGTTGCTGCTTCAGTAGTACGGCTAACTCTGTAATGGGCATCCAGCGAATGTTACTGCTCTCATTGGAGCTCTTGAGTAACTCACCATCCCCCCAACAGAGAAAAGTCACTGTCATAATAGGGTAGTGGCCACTGATGTTCTGACTGACACAGAAGGGCTCACAACTGAGCACTTGATAGTTATTCAAACTGACGTTGTGCGCCTCTGCCTCTCCAGTTATCTCCGTTACTCGCAGACCGGTCTCTTCAAATACCTCGCGGCGCAAGGTATTAAAGAGGTTTTCAAACTGGCGGATTTTACCTGCGGGGATTTCCAGTAACCCGGTATCGGCAACCAAATCCGCTTTGTCTCGATCTTGCACCAACAGTTCAATCCCAGAGTCGCTCTGGCGTTGTACTATGGCGGCAACACCGGGGATTTGAAATTTCTCAGTCATTTTTTTTGTCGGCGCTCTGAATGTTTTGTATCAATTGAAATCATCTGTCGGTTAATCCGTCACGATCTGCATCAGAGCAAGCTAAAACGATGCAGTCATGACTTGCTTATAGTGGCTATAACTAACTGTTTTGGTAAACATCAGGCTTCCACAACTCCATAAACTTATCCGGATGTGTCAGCGCTTTAAAGTCGTACTGAGCATATAAACTGTGAGCATCTTTGGTGGCTAAGACAATTCTACGCAGTCCCTGGTTCTGTGGGTGCCGGATAATTTCCTGCATCAGCCATTTACTCAGGCCTTTACCGCGGTGCTGCTCCAGGATGTAGACATCAGCCAGGTAGGCAAAGGTGGCCTTATCAGTGATTAACCTGGCAAAACCTATTTGTTGATCGGCGCAAAACACCCCAAAACACAGTGAGTTTTGCAGCGCTTTGGCCAAGGTCTCTCTAGGAACTCCCTCAGCCCAATAGGATTTGCTTAAATATGTATGGATGGCATTCAGATCCATCTTCGATTGATCTGAGCTGATGCTATAACCTTTAATCAATGTTTGTCCCTCGGTGTAACACTTTTTCAATAATGCAGTAGAGTAGTACTACAGTGGCTGCAGTGTTAGTGCTGTTGCCACTGCGATCCAAACTCGGCCATTGCCAGCAGAACCGGCTGCAGCTTTAGTCCCAGCTCTGTCAACTGATACTCTGTAGTCACAGGTACAGTAGCAAAAACAGTTCTGCTAATTAATTTTTTTTCTTCCAGCATCCGTAATCTGCTGCTTAACACTTTGGGACTTATACCCTGCAGTGCTCTGTGTAAATGCGAGTAACGTTTTTTTCCGGACAATAATTCTCTGATCACTAAAGTGGTCCATTTACCCTCAATAATCAGCGCGGTTTTTTTTATCGGGCAGCCTTGGTCACAGGGCCCATCAACGTCAACTCTATCCATTTATACCCCTACTATCAATTTGGTAACTACTTCCTTTAGTATAGTTATGTCCCTTAGAATGCTGCAACTGTTAACTGAGGTGATACTGATGAAAGCACTACCGATAATATTGAGAGTGATAGGCGTTATACAAATAGTGTTGGGGCTGTTTTACCTTTTTGCGCCCAATTACTTGTTGCAGGCTATGGGCCACAGTGTTCCCGAAATCGATATACAATACCCGCTGGCAATGCTGGCCTCAAGGTTTCTGGTGTTAGGCTCTGTGATGTTTTACATCGCCGCGGCCCCGGATCGGCATTTGCTGTGGATTAAAGTGATGATCTGGATTCAAGTTATTGATTTGGCGGCGGGAGTTTTACATACAGGGTTAGGTCATGTGGATGTTAGCCTGTCGGGTGTTGCGATGTTTAATGCCAGCTGGATGATTGTATTACTGGTTCTGTTGATGCCTAAAGTGAGTGGCGATAAACCGCTGGCAGAGTCTGCTTAAATGCTCACAAAATTGTATTTACAGTACTATATCCGCGCACTTGTATTCGTTAAACCAGCGGTTTTATTCGAAAAAATCAATCAGCTACCTTGGTATCAACAAGTATTGAGGCAGTGGGTAGATGATTTAGCGTTGCGCAGCAATGCCAAGGTATTGGAAGCAGGTAGCGGAACTGGCAACTTGTGTGCTTATTTAGCCAGCTGTGGCATGCGACCGCTGGGTGCGGATTATTGCTCCTCTATGCTCAGCAAGGCCGTTAAAAGCTATCCGCAATTGGCATTTGTCCACTGTGACGTGACCCATATGCCCTTTGCAGATGAGCGTTTTCAGGCGGTTATTTGCGCATCGCTGGTCAACCTTTTGCAGCACCCGCAACAGGCGGTCAATGAATTGTACCGAGTCTGCAAGAAGCAGGGGAGTGTCAGTATCTTAGTGCCGCTGCAGGGGTTTACTGAGCAGCAGTTAACCCGCTTATGTGTGAGTAGACAGCTGAGCGGTTTCTCGCTGGCGGCGCTAACCAGCTGGCACCGTCTCGCACCTAAAAAATCAACGCACAGTATAGTGAAACTACTGCAACAAGCGGGCTTTATCGATATTCAAGTTCAGGTTTATTTAGGGGGGATGCTCGCTGCCTTTAGCGCCAAGAAGCCAAGTGTAGGTCGTTTAGATGACTGATTTCATTGAACTTGTTTTCTTTAGCTATAGCGTTGTGCCCAGTTGCAACTGGCATGATTATAATAGTATGTTGCCTATACAATTTACGCTTTTCAATTGAAAAATAATGGCTGTGACAATCCTTCCACTCTCTCTTACAAAGGTGATATTTTGCAGCAGAAAAAAGCCGTTTTACAAATCGCAGCTTGGCTTAAAGGGGACTCTGGGCGCATGTCTGTTCTAAGGCAAGCGTCACAGCTGCAGTTACCCGATTGGTGTATTGGCGCGGGTTTTGTGCGCAATTTAGTCTGGGATAAATTGCATGGCTACTCTAGAGCCACCCCTTACAACGATATCGATATAATCTATTTTGATGTCCAGGATTGCTCGCAACAGCGTGATCGAATGTTAGAGCGACAATTGTTGCAACAATCTAAGCTTCCCTGGTCGGTGAAAAATCAGGCACGCATGCACTTCAATAATGGCGATATGCCCTATAACAGCTGCGCCGATGCGATGAGTTACTGGCCAGAGGTAGAGACAGCAGTGGCGGCGAAGCTCAATGGACAGGGAGAGATAGAAATTATTGCACCTTTAGGCACTGCCAGCCTTTTTGCCGGTAACATTAGTATCAACCCTAAAAGAGCCAAGCCTGAAGTATTTGCCCGGCGCCTTGCACAGAAGCAGTGGTTGCGCCAGTGGCCAAAACTGCGAGTCACTGTTGCCGGTTAGTTTTAGTAACATTGATCATTAATAATAGTTACTTAACAATAATTGCCAACCAGCTAATATAAGAGGCAATAGTAACAAGCGTTTGATTATGGAGTGTAATTGTAATGATCTCGTATGATATATTTGATTTTCTGGGCAATATTGGGGTGCTTTTGGTATTGGTAGTCTACCTGGGGCTGCAAATGGAGAAACTCAGTGCCCGCTCTGTCCTCTACAGCGGTGCCAACATTATAGGTGCGATACTGATTATGCTGTCACTGTACTTTAAGTTTAATTTATCTGCTTTTGTGATGGAGTTCGCCTGGTTTTTAATCAGTGCTTACGGATTGTACAAAGCCTGGGGAAGGCCTTCAATCAATGCATCTGAGCATTGATGGCAATAAACTCGCCAACGCCAGAACGTCAGCGAGTAGTTACTGTTTACTTAGCGCCTGCCAGTTCAGGGTGAGTATTATCTACATGGTGCCTCTCTTCCACGCGTTTTAAGCCTTTGTTGGCGACAAAGGCTACTACTAATAGCGCAGCCATCGCGTACATTGTGGTGTTGTAAAGACTTGAAGTGGGGTCGATCGTCCCCTGAGGGGCGACTTCCATCAGCTTGGCAATAGTCACTGTTTTTGCCGCGACTAATGTTTGTAACTGCTCTACTCCTGCGCCGAAGGTCTGTTGAAACAGCTGCGGGTCTATTTTCGCCGCCAGCGAGCTTATAGCGTCATCCACTGACAGTTGCCTCAGGTAAGTGATGGCAAACGGGCCTAAAACGCCCGCTGTACTCCATGCAGTTAATAGTCGGCCGTGAATGCCGCCTACGTGCAAGGTACCAAACATATCCGCCAGGTAAGCTGGGATGGTGGCGAAACCGCCGCCGTACATAGTGAAGATAATCATAGTGGCGCCGTAGAAAAGCACCAACCACATCACTGAGGGCTCGACACTGACCGAGCTGGCGACAAAAGGTATCGACACATACAGCAACATACCGATCAGGAAGAAACAGTGGTATGTATTCTTGCGGCCAATAAGATCGGAAGTCGAAGCCCAGAAGAAGCGACCGACCATGTTAAAGACACTGATCATCAGCACGTAAGTCGCGGCGAAGCTCGCATCTACAACACCGGGTAGGGTGGAGCCGAATATTTCAGTCATCATGGTTTTGGCAACGCCAATCACGCCTATTCCGGCGGTCACATTCAGACAGAGCATTATCCACAGTCTCCAGAACTGAGAAGTCTTCAGCGCCTGGTCTATGTGCACATGATTAGTAGTAATCATTTTCTTCTGTGACTCGTCCTTAGACGGAGGAGTATAGCCCGCAGGTGTCCAATTTTTAGCTGGAACCCGGTAGGAGAACGAGGCGATGATCATGATGATGAAGTAGACCACTCCCAGGGTAATAAAGACGCTGGCAGCACCCGTATCACCTGTACCTACTACATAAACCCCCTCGGGGCCGGGAACGGGCAACTTGGCCATATCGGCGACACTCGCCACTACCACTTCAACTTTGTTACCGGCGACTTCTGCGAAGCGCCGTCCGCCTTCAGTAATTAAGTTAATGTCGGCCACTTTACCTAAGTACTCTGGTGCCTGATAAAACACTGAAAGCAACCAAGTCTTCAATGGTGCACCTATCATAGCGCCACCGCCAAAACCCATAATTGCCATACCAGTAGCCATACCGCGCTTATCTGGGAACCAGCGCAGTAAGGTGCTCACCGGGGAGACATAGGCCAGACCTAAACCACAGCCACCTAGAGCTCCATAGCCTAAATAAACCATCCACAATTGATGGTAGGCGATACCAAAACTGCCGATAATAAAACCACCACCCCAGCAAAAGGCGGCCAGTACACCGACCATACGCGGCCCAACTTCTTCCAGCCACTTACCGCCCAGTGCCGCGGCTAAGCCGAGGAAAACGATAGCAGTAGAGAAGATCCACACCACTGAACTCAAGGTCCAATCGTCGGCGGCACTGGCGACTACACCTATTTGTTTGATCAGTGGCGGATTAAAAATACTCCAGGCGTAAACAGAGCCGATACAGAGGTGGATGGCAATGGATGCTGGCGGCACCAGCCAGCGGTTGAACCCCTCTTCGGCGACAATGCGCTCTTTCTTCAGGAAAGCTAAGGCCCCTTGCGAGTCAGACATAGTTTATTCTCCAGTCATTATTATTATTGAATACCGGTCGGGATACCAGGCAACAGCGTGCACAGGTCCAACCTTGTAATGGAGAATTGCAAGTTACGAGCCAATAGAATTAAGTTGTTATTTTTTAAGTGGTTAGGTGGTTTGTGGACGTTTTATTGGAAGTGTAATAGGGTAAAATTGATACAGGCATTGGCCTTAGCTGGGTCATACTGACCCAGCTAGTTGTTCTGTATAAGGGTCAATCGCGGGTTCTGCTTTGTGCACTGGCGCATAATCAGGTAACCAGATATAAAACACTGTGCCAAAATCTGGCCGTGAACGCACCGCTATTTCGGCTTGCATCCCCTGTAATATGGAGTAACTGACAGACAATCCCAAGCCGGTACCACCAGGGGTTTTGCTGAAAAAGGGATCGAAGATGCGCGATACTATTTGCTCGGGCATGCCGCAGCCGTTATCTCTGATAGTCAATAACACTCCTTGTGCGCGCCAGTTTCGACTGCGGATAGTGATACGTCCGTCGCGGCTAATTGCAGCCACTGCATTGACGATCAAGTTGATCAGCACTTGCAGCATCTGCTGGCGATTGCAATACACTGTGCTAGTGGCTCGAAGATCCAGTCGCAGGTGGATATCTTTGTGTAGCAGATCGTGTTTGATTAATACCGCAGTGGACTTGACCACCTCATTGATATCAATTTTTGCCAGTGGACTCAGGTACTCGCCGGGTCGGGAAAATTGCAGTAAATCATTAATGATTGAGCGAATGCGATCGACCTGCTGGACAATTAAGGTCACCTCTTCAGTGACTTGCTCTCCGGCCTCGCCGAGCTCAGCGACCAACAGGTCTAAATAGCCTAAGATCACTGTGGTTGGATTATTTATCTCGTGGGCGATACCGGCGGTCAATTCGCCAATTGCCGCCAGTTTCTCTTTGGCGACTAACTGCTCACGGGTGCGTTGCAATAAGCTGATGTGCTGGTTTAACGACGCGGTGCGCTGGGTTACTTTTATTTCCAGCTGCGCAGCTGAATCCTCAATATGATCGTGCTGACGCTCGAGCTGATCCAACATCAAATTAAACTCAACCCCTAAAGTGAGCAGTTCACTGGATGTATTGGGGGGAATGTCGATCCGTTGGCGATGTCCCTTGCGGATCTGACTGATCACAGTCACCATACCTTCTATCGGCTTAAAAATGCCCTTGGCTCCGCGCACTACCAGTAGCGCACAAACCAGTAATATAACCGCAAATATTATCAACAGCTGCCACATCCAACGGTAAAATTGACTCTTAAAAGGGGCTTCCAGAAAGCCCGCGTAGATCATCCCGACCCGTTTACCGTAAACATCGACTATCGGTAAATAACCGGAAATATACCAATCACTGACCACGAAGGCGCGATCCAGCCAGCGCTCTCCCTGTACTAATACTTTTTGCCGTACTTGTTCAGAAACGCGAGTCCCCAGAGCTCTGGCGCCGGGCTTTTGCACTGCCGGTACGTTAGTGCTGATGCGCACGTCCTCCAGAAAGATAGTCACAGTTCCGACGCTGTCAAAGGCCAGTGAGCCGGCTCCGTACACTGTCTCCTTAATCTGATCGACGAAAGTGGCGTTGCCGTTCATCAGTACGCCAGCACTGAGTAGCGCCTGGACTCTTCCCTGTTCATCAGTTAGCGGGTAGACCAAATGTAGCAGCATCCCGCGCTCTTCACTGTTGCGCTGCACCGGTTTAGCCCGTTCAGTGGGCTCAAGCTGCAGTTTCGCCCGTTGCGCCAGCTCAGGGGACAAGTAGTTCAAATCTGCCGCGCTGAATACTTCGACTCCGCTGACGGCGCGTCCGATGAGCGCTTGTTGCAGCAGCGGGCTCTGGTGGTAATCGCAGCTGACTAAATTGAGTAACTGACAGCCCGAGGGGGCCAGTAGCTGGATAAAGTCCAGCCCTGAATTGAGCTGCATTTTTTGTAATTGCGCCGCTAGTGCACTAGAGCTGGTTACCTTGCTGTGCTCAAGTGCTTTGGAGGCCAGGTAAATTTTTCGAAACTCTCTGGATTGGGCCAACAGCGCCAGTTCGGTGAGGTAACTCTCCTGAGTTTTGTGGAAGCTTTCATTGGCCACCGCCAGATCAGTACTGACTTTCATCAGTAAGTGTCGATAACCGACATCTGTGGTCCAGAAATACAACAGCGCAACTAATACGCTGGCCATCAATAACAGCGGTAACAGCACTAATATTAACAGTCGGCTGCGAACGCTGCGCAGTTTAGAGGCTGTTAAATTGTTGTTAGTCATCGCAATCGACCAGAGTGTTGCGTTTTCTGTCCAGCGTTTTTCGAGTGATTCCCAACAGCTTGGCAGCCTGACTCTTGTTGCCGGTGCAGACGTTCAATACTCTATCTATATGTTGCAGCTGGACTTTTTGCAGCGACCAGTTAACCGGGTAGCAGCCCTGATTCTGGACGTCCTGCTCTATCAGTAACTGCGCCGGGGAGCAATTGAGTAACATAGCTCGCTCTAGTAGGTTGCGCAGTTCGCGTACGTTTCCGGGCCAGCGATAGGCCTGCAAATCAAGTAAGTCAGCCGCAGAAAGGGATATCTGCCCGAGCGCTAATTCAGCGCTTAGCTGGCGAAGAAAATGGCTGCACAGCGAACTGATATCTTCAGGTCTTTCTCGCAGTGGCGGCAGCGGAATTGGCAGGATATTTAATCGATAGTACAAATCGGCACGAAATAGCTTTTGCTGCACTAAGGTTGCCAGCGGTTTATTACTGGCGGCGACAATGCGCACATCGATGGATTTTTCTGTGTCGGTTCCCAGTGGCCGGATTTTTGATTCTTCCAATACCCGCAGCAATTTTCCCTGTAGTGCCAGGGGCATTTCGCTGATTTCATCGAGGAATAAAGTGCCACCATCGGCGTAACTGAAAAGCCCCTGGCGTGCTTGGGCCGCGTTAGTGAAAGCCCCTTTAACGTGACCAAAGAGCTCAGACTCTATCAAGTCGGGGGCTATTGCAGCGCAATTAAGCGGTACGAAAGGGCCACTGCGGGCACTGAGTTGATGTAGCGCCGAGGCAACCAACTCTTTGCCTGTGCCGGTCTCCCCCTCAATTAGCACTGAGGATTTGGTCGTGGCAACTCGCTCTATCAACCCATTCACGCGCTGCATAGCTTGCGAGTTACCTATCAACGAGCTGCTGTGATACTCACGGGACAGACGCTGTTGGTAGATGTAGTTTTCCCGAGACAGTCTGAGTTTTTCAAAGCAGCGCGCCACTGCCACTTGCATTTGCTCCAGCCGAAAAGGTTTGAGAATGAAATCACCGGCACCGAGGCGCACTGCGGCTATGGCGTTTTCTAATTCGGCAAAACCAGTCATAAAGATGACTTCGGTACTGGGCATACTCTGATCAAACTGTTGCACCCAATCGAGTCCGGACTGGCCTGGCATATTAATATCGACGATTAATAGGTCGTAGAAATTTTTGGCCTTTAGCTGCTGTGCTTGTCGGGTATCGCTGGCGATGTCTACCAGCGCATATTGCTTGCATAATGCACGTTTCAGGAAATCGCAAATCCCCTGTTCATCATCTACTACCAGTATCGAATAGGCGGCAGTGTTGTTACTTACTGGAGCTGGCATAACACCTCTCATTGTTGTTTTTTCAACAAAACCTACAGTATTATCAGAGCTTTGCCTAGTCAGGGCTTATTTTAGCGCAGCGGCTAAATAGTTCATCAGTATTGAGATACGCTGCACTTTTCGCAAATCAGCATGAGTCAGTATCCACAGGGCATTATCACTGGCAACGCTGTAGTCAAACAGTCGTCGCAATCCACTTACCGCCAGGTCGTCGGGCAAAAATGCCAGGCCATTACCGCTTTGCGCCAGCATAGCCATGGCGATTAAGTCGTCGCTGCGCTGCACGATTTTATCCGGGTACTTGCGCTCCAGATAGCTAAAGGCCGGGTATTGTTTCAGGTTACCCGCAGCCGCTATCAGTTGCTGCTGGGACAAACTGTCCATGTCAGTTACAGCGGGGTGTTGAGCTAGATAGTCATCAGATGCATAGACTCCCCATTTGATCTTGCAAATCTCCCGGCCCACTAGGTGTTCAGGGGGAGAATGGGTGACTCTAAGGGCCACATCCGCCTGACGGTTAGTCATGTTCAGCTCACTGTTGGTGACCAGTAATTCTATCTGAATTTGTGGATAGAGCCGATTAAATGCAGCAAGATGTCGGGGCAAATGGCGGTAGGAGAAGCTGCTCGGGGCAGTCAATTTTACCACTCCCTGGGGGCGAATATCTCTACCGGCCAAGTGCCGTTCAATATCATCAAATGCGTTTTCTATGGCCCGGGCCTGCACCAGTAATTGCTGACCTAGTTCAGTCAATTCACACAGACCATTATCACGGTCAAATAAGCGACCCAGCTTTGTTTCAAAGTCGTCTAAGCGTCTATAGACAGTTGAATTGCTGATGGCTAAGGTTTTTGCCGCAGCCGCTAAAGTGCCTTGGTTGACAATCGCCAAAAATATTTTTACTGAATTCCAATCCACGTCAGTACCTAGTTCTTTCTCAATTATGGGAATTTGTTTGTCATAATTGCAGATTGATTGCATTTCTGCAATTGAATATAGTCAGTAACACAAGGGAGCAGCATTTTATGTTCTCTCACTCAACCACCCTTTGAAGAGTATTTAATCATGATTGGATATACCACAGTAGGTACTGACGACTTAGAGACCAGCGCCGCATTTTACGATCCACTGCTGGCATTATTAGGTGCCACCCGCTGCATGCAAGCTGAGGACTTTATCGCCTGGGGCACTGATCCACAGAGCCCTATGTTCTCTATTCACTTACCAGCAGATGGCGCTAGTGCCTCAGTGGGTAATGGCGTGATGATCGCGCTGCGTGCCTCTGATGTCGAGCAAGTACAGGCAATGCATAACAAAGCGTTACAGTTGGGAGCAAAAGAAGAAGGGCTGCCAGGAGCACGCGGCGACAGTGGTTTTTACGCCGGTTATTTTCGCGACTTAGACGGCAATAAATTGAACGTCCACTGCATGAGTAGCTAATAAACAGGCGCCTTTTGCCACTATTTAGTGGCAGCAACCTTACTCCGGGCTGAGCCTGTTACAGACAGTGTTCAGTCTTCAATTACAGCACTTCAGAGCGAGGGAAATAACTTTGTCAATTCCAGTATTAGAACTCATAGGGCACAAGCTTTGTCCCTACGTACAGCGGGTGGTTATATTGCTCCAAGAAAAACAGCTTAACTATACGCGCATCGACATCGACTTAGCCGATAAAGCCAAGCTGAGGCAACTCAGTGTGACAGCCAAAGTACCGCTACTGTTGATTGATACAGATAAATCACTGTTCGAGTCACAGGTGATCTGTACTTACCTGGATGAAATCTCAGTGGGATCTATGTTACCTGAAGACCCTTATGAGAGAGCTCGACAATCTGCCTGGATGGTATTGGCGAATGAGGTTTTACATGCTATTGCCAATATTATTTATCGAGATAAAAGCTTTGAAAAGATGACTGCCAGCCTGAAAAAAATCACTGTACACTTTATCTTGATAGAGCGGCAGCTAGACGGTAGTGGCTATTTTTCCAATGCTGAATTTTTCTTGATTGATGCCTTATATGCGACAATTTTTCGCTATTTTGAAGTCTTTGTGATGCCTGCGAGTATAGACCCATTCCACAATTTAACTAAGCTCAATAGATGGCGCAAGTTATTAGCGCAGCGCAGCAGTGTACAAAACGCAGTGCCCGATAATTATGCTGAGCTGTTGATTGAGTTTATGCGGCCAAAAGGGATGGCCATGAGCCAGTTGTTATAAACCTCGAAACTTGAAAACACTGTAATTAAGACATAGCAGGTTTTGCCTCGACTAATTAGCTGAACCCTGAGTTTATCTATGAGTTGATTGGAAATTCTTGCAGAATAAATATTAGTGTTTATTTTTCAGTCAGTTATGTAAATGTTGCGATGCAGGATGACAAAGTTCAAACTGGAAAAATGAGTTTAAACTAAGTTTTAATTTTAATCTGTACCTATAAGCTAACAATAAATCCACAAACTCCCCTTAAATTAACAATTCAAATAATATACAATTTGATTTATATCAAGCAAAAACATATAGTTAATCCCTGTCTGGGCCATGTTCAAGCGAATGCTGTTCATCTTGAATTAAAGTTGCGGCATTCATAGTTGTACAAACTGGAAATTGTAATCGAACTAGCTGATAAATAAAGAAAAATTACAAACAGCTGATTTTCATTGCTAACACTGTATGGATACAAAAATTTAACGTTCTTTGAAATTAAGTATCTATATGGATAGGCAAATTCGAGCCTTCCCTGAAATTAAGGTTGAAAAGGTAGGTTGCAATTTGTTAGTTCTTATTATTGATGACGATGAAGTTGATTTTCTCAGTGTTAAACGGTTATTGATTAAAGCATTCAATACCCAGCAAATCGAAGTAACTTGGATTAGAGACCCTGCAGCAGTTGATTTAGTTGCGCAGCTGCAAAGTTATGACATTTGTTTTATCGACCAAAACATTGGTCAGTTATCCGGTATCGAAATAATTCGTAGGGTTACACAGCGCGGTAATATCACTCCTATGGTGTTGCTGACCGGAGTCGACGATCAGCAAATTGATAACAAAGCCTCAGAATATGGTGCCAGTGACTATCTGACTAAAGATGAGCTCACACCACAGTTGCTCAACCGGGTAATCAGATTTAGTTTAGCGCAAAAAGAACACGCTAAAAAACTCACTAAATTAGCCTATACCGATGGTTTAACAGGCCTTTATAACCGCATAAAATTCGACCAGTCACTGTCTTTTGCACTTTCTACGAGTAATCGAACCAATACTTTTTTAGCGCTGTTAATCATAGATTTAGATAATTTCAAATCGATAAATGACAACTATGGGCATCAGGCAGGGGACAAAGTTTTAGCGGATATATCCCAGCGTCTGCAACAGGCGGTGCGCAAATCCGATATAGTCGCGCGCCTGGGCGGCGATGAATTTGCGGTGGTCTTTACCTGCTATAAACACAAAGATGACATCTCGTCTTTAAAAGATAAGATTCTGGAGGTATTTGCTGAGCCTATTACATTTGAACAGCAGTCTCTGCACTGCCAGGCCTCAATAGGCATATCTGTGGTCACCCCAGAGCAGGATTCTCCTGGAGTATCGGAGGTTGTTCGCGAGGCGGACAACGCTTTGTATCAGATAAAAGGCCAGGGGAAAAATGCCTGTTTGTTTTTTAACCCGCTGATGCGAGACAGCTTGGCTAAAGCGGCTGACTTGGAGCGAGCTCTGACTCAGGCTATCAATAACAATGAGCTTTATTTAAACTTTCAGCCTAAAGTCTCAGTGTCCGATCATACAGTCTGCGGTGCAGAAGCATTGCTCAGATGGCGTACCGCAGAGGGTGAAAATATCGGCCCCGATACATTTATTCCGGTGGCCGAGCGCTCGCGCTGTATTTTGGATATAGGTCGCTGGGTCATCGAACAGAGCTGTAGACAAATGCGTGAATGGCTCAATCAGGGGATAGAAATCGTACCCATAGCCGTGAATATTTCACCGCTGCAGATAGAAGAGCCTGGTTTTGCCGCGCACATACTGCAGACTTTGCAGAAGTATGATATATCCCCGCATTTGCTAGAGCTGGAAATTACCGAAACTGCATTGATGCAGAGTTTGTGTCATGTGACTGAATCATTGAAAGATTTGGCAAAGATCGGTTGTCGCTGGTCTATAGACGATTTTGGCACTGGCTACTCTTCGCTTAGTCGGCTCAACGTACTGCCAATTACGAAGATTAAAATAGACAGGTCTTTCATCGTCGACATTGAAACTTCAAAGCCTTCGCAAAAAATCTGCAACATTATCATCGCACTGGCAAATACTTTAGATTTAACAGTTGTTGTCGAAGGTGTTGAAACACTTGCACAATTACACTGTCTGCCGCTGGCTGCACGCGATGAGTTGCAGGGCTATTTATTCTCGCGGCCCCTGTCAGCGCAAGATTTAGTCAGTTATCTGGCAGAGACTAAATTGAGCATCGCCAGCAGCCAATAACATTTTTAAACACTTCCAGGGAACGGGCTTTTTACATAGGATTTGCATCCGTTAAACGGCAGAGGATTTTAAAAACATGCAATTTAAGCTCTACCTAGCCCCTATTATCTCATTAATGGTCGGAATCATTTGTGCACTGCTGCTGTTCCTTTTTGTTAGTAGCAGTCAGCGGGCCGAACAGGCAGATATCTTTCACCGTCAGGCCGACAGTTATTTTAAAACCATAGAATCGGCGCTGCATTCCAGTCGCGAACTATTAGTGTCACTCAAAAGCTTTATTGAAAACTCAGACAACCTGAGTAGAGATCGTTTTGATAAGTACTCTAAGGCGCTATTAAAAGACCGCCAATATGTGCAGGCAATGGAATGGATTCCCAAAGTCAGCAACGATAAACGCCCGGCCTATGAGCGATTTGCACAGCAGCAGGGGCTGAGCGATTTTCAGATAAAGCAGGGGAAATTTGGCAGTTTAAAGCGGGCGAGCTTTCGCCCTGAATACTATCCTGTTTACTATGTTTATCCGCTGACTGGCAACGAGAGTGCTGTAGGCTATGATTTAGGTTCTAATCAAGCACGTTTGAGCGCATTACAAGCGGCCAGGGATACCGGTAAAGCGGTAATGACCGCTGGAATAAAGCTAGTACAAGAAACGTCGAGCCAGTCTGGGGTGCTGATTTTTTATCCGGTTTTTAAAGGTGGGATAGTACCAACTGCTGTTGCAGAACGTCGTCGCAAGCTATTGGGCTTTGCGTTAATTGTACTGCGTGTGGGTGATTTAATAGAGCACGCCAGTGCCAAGTTACCGCAACAGTTAGGCCTATTAATTACGGACAAAGACGATAACCAGAGTTTGTATGGTGATCGCAATCAAGCGATAAATAAACACGGCTTACAATTTCAGAGCAACCTCAGCTTTGCTCAACGAGACTGGGCGATCAATGTTACACCGCTTAAAGGTGAACGACTGTATTTACACTTAAGCGCTTGGTTAGCGGCGATTGGCGCGTTATTAATTTCTATACTGACAAGCCTGCACTTGTTGCAACTGAATCGCTCTCATCGCCAGATCTCACTGGAAGTCGCTCGCCAAACCCAGGCTTTGCGGGTCAGTGAACAGCGATTTTCCCTGGCAGTTAAAGGTTCTAGTGTCGGTATTTGGGACTGGATAGATGTCGATGACTCGACAGAGTATTGGTCGCCGCAGTTCTATGAATTACTCGGTTACAAAAATTTAGAGGTAAAAGCCAGTAAACAAAATTTTGTACGCATGTTACATCCTGATGATCGAAAACCGGCTGCGACTTTGCTGCAGCACCATTTAAATGGTCGAAGCCGCTTCGAAATTGAGTATCGGATCCAGCATAAAAGTGGTGAGTACCTTTGGTTTCTTGGCAGCGGGCAAGCTGCATGGGATGCAAAGGGGAAGCCGCTGCGGATGGTTGGCTCTATCCAAAAGATACAACGTCGAAAAATAGCAGAGATTGCGATTAACCGATACGCCGAAGATCTGCAGCGCTCCAACGAAGATTTGGAACAATTTGCCTATGTCGCCTCACACGATTTAAAGGCACCGCTGCGCGGTATCGGTAATTTGGCGCAGTGGATTGAAGAAAACATGGCGGGCAAAATGGACCCAGAGACTGATTCTTACATGCAGCTGCTGAAAGGACGAATATCCAGGCTGGAGAGTTTATTAGCGGGCCTGTTGCAGTACTCAAGGGCGGGGGTAGGAGAGATACAGGCACAGTCGGTTGATTTAAATCAGCTCATAGGCAATATCTCGGACTTACTCTGCACCGAACAACAGGGCTTTGTGGTCAACTTCGAGCTGCCCAAGATCTTTGTACAGCAGAGCATGATCACCCAAGTGCTGCAAAACCTGATTGGTAACTCTATCAAACACCACCTTGGAGGCTCGGGACAGATAAATATTGGCTATGAACGCTCAGCGACTGAACACGTCATTAGTGTGGCAGATGATGGACCAGGAATAGATCCGGCGATGAGCGATAGAGTATTTAAAATGTTTCAGACCCTTAAGCCCAGAGACGAAGTCGAAGGCAGTGGTATGGGGTTGGCGATCGTTAAAAAACTCATAGAGCGCTGCAATGGCGAGGTTTGGATAGATAGAGAACAGCAACAGGGTTGCTGTATTAAGTTTTCCCTGCCAATCGATGAATCGATGGCTGAACAGGGAAATAGTGTATTAAACACAGCGATACAATGAAAATTTTCACACTTAGATAACACCGCGTCTGAAGATACTGATCGGGTATTTTTTAGCTGTGATAGCAAAATACAGAGAAGGGTTTTGTATGAGAAAAGAAGCACAATTATTGTTAGTCGAAGACGACGATATCGACATCATGGGTATCAAACGTGCGTTAAAGAGCTTGAAAATAGCTAACAACTTACACATAGCTAAAGACGGTATCCAGGCTTTAGAAATAATACGCGGTGATAATGGTCGGCAAAAAATACAGGGCCCTTTCATTGTGTTGCTAGATTTAAATATGCCACGTATGGGCGGGTTAGAGTTTTTAGATGTGATCCGCAATGATGAGGAATTAAAAGGTACCGTTATTTTTGTGATGACCACTTCCTCAGACGAGCAAGATATCTGCGCCGCCTATAGCAAAAACATTGCCGGCTATATCGTTAAATCCAATGCAGAGGAAAGCTTTCTGCAAGCACTGGGCTTGTTGGAACACTATTGGCGGGTGATTGAATTACCCATTAAGTAGCAATTAACTCAGCCCTGATTTTTTCAGATAGGGCTGATTTATTTTAATCACTGCTAGAGATTGATCAATAAGGAAATCTCAGTTTAAAGTGAAAAAAGAGTAAGCTATTACTAAATATCGAAAGGTAAACTTATTGACATAAATTTACCTTTATAGTTAAATGCAGATAATTCGGACAGAAGATTTAGGGAAAAAACTAACTCGATGTCTTTTTTTTGATGACGCGATGTAATCGATTACATTATGTTTCTTCGCTGTCTATCTAAAAGCCCTACGTTGCGTTTTGTAGGCAGATAAAAAATATAAAAAACTTGCATAGTGAGGCGCGCAGATGAAAACAATTAAAGGTCCGGCTCTATTTTTGGCCCAATTTGTCAGTGATGAGGCCCCTTTTAACAGTTTGGAAAATATTGCTCGCTGGGCCGGTGGATTGGGTTATAAAGGCGTGCAAATACCCAGCTGGGATGGGCGTGTATTTGATTTAGAACGCGCCGCAAGTGACTTGCGTTACTGCGCTCAAGTACAGGCGACACTGGCTGAGCACGGCTTAGTGATCACTGAGTTGTCGACCCATTTACAGGGGCAGCTGGTTGCTGTGCATCCCGCTTATGATCAGATGTTTGATGGTTTTGCTCCCGAGTCGGTACGCGACAATCCAGTGGCGCGCCAGGAGTGGGCGGTACAGCAAATGCTTTGGGCTGCCAGGGCTTCAAAAAATTTAGGATTAACGCAGCACGCCAGCTTCTCAGGGGCTCTATTGTGGCCCTTTATGTATCCCTGGCCACAGCGTCCAGCGGGGCTAGTGGAAATGGGCTTTGAGGAACTGGCAAAGCGCTGGCTGCCAATACTGGATGAGTTTGATCGCTGTGGGGTGGATGTCTGCTATGAAATTCATCCCGGGGAAGATCTGCACGATGGTGTGACTTTTGATAAATTTCTAGCGGCGACTAATAATCATCCCAGAGTCAATATTCTCTATGACCCTTCGCATTTCCTACTGCAGCAGCTGGATTACCTGGCTTTCATCGATATCTACCGCGATCGGATCAAAATGTTCCACGTCAAAGATGCCGAGTTTAACCCAACAGGACGCCAGGGAGTGTATGGCGGATATAGTTCCTGGACAGAACGGGCGGCCCGCTTTCGCTCCTTAGGTGATGGGCAAGTTGACTTTAAGGGAATTTTTTCCAAGCTGAGTCAATACGACTTCGATGGCTGGGCAGTGATTGAATGGGAGTGCTGTCTTAAACATCCGCAGCAGGGGGCCGAGCAAGGCGTCGATTTTGTCAATCAACACATTATCCAGGTGACTGACAAAGCATTTGATGACTTTGCCGATACTGGGGTCGACCAGCAGGCCAACCGAAAGACCTTGGGTATTAACTAATAGCGGGGAAAACTGATGCTAAAAAAAATAAGAATCGGCATGGTCGGAGGTGGAGATGGCGCTTTTATCGGTGAAATCCATCGCATCGCCTCGCGTATTGATAACCGCTTTGAATTAGTGGCGGGGGCTCTGTCTTCAGACAGTTCTAGAGCCATACAATCCGGGGAGAGTCTCGGTATTAGCGCAGACCGCATCTACACTTGTTACGAGCGGATGGCACGTACCGAAAATGCTCGCACAGACGGTATTGATGCGGTGGTGATAGTGACGCCAAATCATTTACATTTTCCAGTAGCCAAAGCTTTTTTGCAGCAGGGCATCGCGGTGATCTGCGATAAACCAGTGACTCTAGATTCTGTCCAAGCGCTGCTATTGGCAAAAATCATCAAACAAACGGGCAGCTTTTTTTGTCTAACCCACAACTACACTGCCTACCCTATGGTCAGGTTCGCACGCGAATTAGTGCAAGAGGGAAAAGTAGGTAAGATCAGGTTAGTGCAAGTGGAGTATGTTCAGGACTGGCTCAGTGATAAGCAGGAAGAGGGCGGCAACAAACAGGCCCAGTGGCGTACAGACCCTACAAAGTCAGGTGCTGGAGGCAGTGTCGGAGATATAGGCAGCCATGCGTTTAATTTGGCAGAGTTTATCTCCAAATTGCAGGTCAGTGAAGTTTGCGCCGATATCGACGCTTTTGTTGAAGACCGCAAGTTAGATGATAACGCCCATGTATTACTGCGTTTTAAGCAAGGTGCCAAGGGCATTCTCTGGTGCTCTCAGGTTGCTCCGGGTAATGACAATCAGCTTAAAATCCGCATTTTTGGTGATCGCGGTGGTCTGGAATGGGCGCAGGAAAATCCTAATGAGCTCTGGTATAGCCCGCTCGGTGAGCCGACTCAGAAGCTTACGCGCGCAGGACACGGCGTAAGTGAGATTGCCAATCGCATTAGCAGAACCCCGGCGGGGCATCCCGAGGGATATCTGGAGGGGTTTGCCAACCTATATCGAGATATCGCCGATGCCTTAGTCTTACATCAGCAGGGTAAAATGCTGCCCCCAGAACTGCAATTAATTCCAGGAATCGATGAGGGAATAGCGGCGATGAATTTTATAGAAGCGGTAGTAAGCTCATCACAAAGTAACAGTCAGTGGGTATCTCTCAATGAGCAGTGAACATCGCTTAGCTAATAAAAACTTAGCCAATGCTACACCTATTATGCAGATAGACAATATCGTCAAAGAGTTCTCCGGTGTGCGCGTGTTGCATAAAGTGACAATCGATATTTTTCCCGGAGAGGTATTGGGGGTGCTGGGTGAAAATGGTGCCGGTAAATCTACTTTACTGAAGATTCTTTGCGGTATTTACCAAAAAACCAGTGGCAGTATCAGCTTTGCCGGAAATAAGGTTGAGATAGACGGCCCGGCCAGTGCCAAAGCGCTGGGCATTTCGATGATTCCCCAGGAGTTTAATTTAATCAATACACTGAATGTGTTTGAGAATATCTTTTTGGGGAGCGAGCGCAGCCAGGGGCTTTTCCTGGATAAAAATGCAATGCGCGCTAAGACCTTACAGTTACTCGAGGAGCTGCAAACGAAATTGGATCCGGATGCCTTGATCTCCACTTTAAGTGTGGCGCAAAAGCAGATGGTGGAAATCGCCAAGGCACTGGTCAGCGATGTGCGGGTGTTGATCATGGATGAGCCGACCACAGTGCTGACCGAGCATGAAGTAAAAATATTATTTGCTTTAGTAGAGCGTTTAAAGGCACGAGGCGTGACCCTCGTGTTTATCTCTCACAAGTTGAAAGAAGTCAAACAACTCTGCGATCGACTGGTGATCTTACGCGATGGCTATCTGATTAGTGTCGATGAAGTCAATGATATCGATGAGCAAGACATGGCCAGAAAAATGGTCGGTCGAGAATTGAATCAAATCTACCCGCCAAAAGTTAGCTGCGCTGCAGAAACCGTGCTTAAGGTGAGTAACTTAAATATTAAAGGGCAGTTGCAGGACATTAATTTTAAGTTGCACAAAGGGGAAATCCTTGGTTTTGCAGGTCTGATCGGTGCCGGTCGCACCGAGACCGCCGAAGCCTTGATGGGTTTGCGCGAAGTGGATAGCTGCACAGTACAAGTCAAAGGTCGTGAGGTCGCTATCAAATCAGTGGCGGATGCGGTGGCCTGCAAGATGGCGTATCTGTCTGAGGACCGTCAGGGCAAAGGTCTGGTGATGAATTTCGATATCGTCAAAAACATCAGTCTGATCTCGCTGGCAAAATATGTGAAAAGACTGATTCAAGGCAAATTGGAAACCGAGCAGGCACAGCACTATGTCGATCTGTTCGATATCAAAGCGGCTTCAATCAACTCTGAGCTGATTAATCTCAGCGGTGGCAATCAACAGAAAGTATATCTGGCGAAGTGGATGGATACTGAGCCTGAAATACTGATTTTGGATGAGCCAACTCGCGGTATAGACGTCAATACTAAAAAAGAAATCTATCACTTTATCAACGCTATGACTAAAACGGGCATGTCGGTGATCGTCATTTCCTCGGAACTTGATGAACTGATCGGTCTGGCGTCGCGGGTATTAGTGATGCGCGAGGGGAAAATTGTCGGTGAATTACAAGGGGATGATATCAATGACCAGGAGATTATGTATTACGCGGCAGGCCTTAAACAAGATCTGTCCAAGAGCGCTTAACACTGATTGTACTAATGCTTTGCTAGCGAATATTTATTCTCTTGATGAAAGCTGCATTTTTTGATGAATAACAGGTAATAACATGTCAATACAAACAAAAATTATAACCCCGCCGCCGCAGAGCCCTTTTAGCAAATTGGCCAGGTTTGCTTGGGGAACGTACGCACCGCTTATAGCGTTATTGGTGCTGGTGATTTTTTCAGCCATTGCCAGTGAGCATTTTTTGATACCGCGCAATTTAACTAACGTATTACGCCAGGTTTCCTACACCGGGATTATTGCCCTGGGCATGACCTTTGTGATCATCGCCGGAGGCATCGATCTATCGGTGGGTTCTATGGTGGCACTGGTCGGTGTGCTCTGTGTGATGTTACTGAATTGGTTTGGCGATGGCTGGTATGCGGTGGCGATGGCGATTGCCGCTGCAGTGGCTATTGGAGCACTACTCGGGGCACTGAATGGCCTGATTATCACCCGCGGTAAAGTTGCCTCTTTTATCGCTACTCTGGCCACTATGTCGATCCTGCGCTCGTTAACTTTGTACGTCTCAGATGCCGGTGAAGTAGTGTCGCACAACCAGCTTTTTCCGGAAATCGGTGGCGGCTATTTTTTATCTATACCGATTCCAGTATGGGTGTTTGGGGTGCTGGCAATTATCTCCCACATCTTACTAAAACACACCGCCTTCGGCAGGCATGTCTGCGCCGTAGGCTGTAACGCCACTGTAGCCTCTTACTCAGCGATTAAAGTGCGCTGGGTATATTTTATGACTTTTGTGATTGCCGGAGCCATGGTCGGTATTTCAGCGGTGATGCTGTCTTCCCGGCTCAACTCGGTCAGCCCCGGCGACGCCGGCTTGTTTTATGAGTTAGATGCGATCGCCGCAGTAGTGATTGGTGGCACCGCCTTAGCCGGTGGCCGGGGCACTATATTCGGCACTGTGATCGGGGTGATCATCTTGGGTATTATTAATAACATGTTGAATTTGTTGGGTGTTTCACCTTACTTGCAAGGCACGGTAAAAGGGCTAGTCATTTTAGTCGCTGTTTTAGCTCAATTTAAAGGGGATCGTTAAGTACAAGCTAGGCTTTTAGATATTAAAGAAAAATCAGTGATTCGGGAGCTGTCAGCTCGGGCACTTATTCAAATAGCCCAATTTATCCCTTGTAGCAAGGGTGAGGGCAAATTTAAACTTAGGAGTAATTTCATGAAATACAAAAACAAAATCATGAGCATACTGGCAGTGTTTGCCTTAGTGTTTGCCTTTACCGGTATAGCTCAGGCCGCTGATAAGTACAAAGTAGGTGTCAGTGTTCCCTCAGCGGATCACGGTTGGACTGCTGGATTGTTGTGGTGGGCTAAAAAGGCGGTTGCCGAAATTGGCAAAAAAGACGGCGATGTTGAATTCTTTGTGGTGGCGGCCAGTTCCGGTACTAAACAAGTCGGAGATGTTGAAGATCTGATGATCAAAGGCATAGATGCCTTGGTAATTCTGCCTCACAACCCGGCAACACTGCAGAAAGTTATCGAAGAAGCTTACGCTGAAGGTATCTATACGGTCGTAGTTGACCGTGAATTAGCAACTCCGGCGCAGCATGTTTTTATCGCCGGTGACAATGCTGGTCTGGGACGCGTTGGCGGGCAGTGGCTGGCTGAAGAAATGCAGGGCAAAGGTAATGTTGTGGTTATCGAAGGCATGCAGATACCTATTAATAAGCAGCGTGTTGACGCGTTTAATACTGTGATGGCCGGCCACGATGGCATTACCATTTTAGACTCTCAACCAGCGGACTGGTCTACCCAGAAGGCCCTGGCTGTGATGGAAAATTTCTTGCAAAAGCACAAGCATATTGACGCTGTGTGGTGCCAGGATGATGATATGTTAAAAGGTGTATTACAGGCTATAAAAGAGTCTGGTCGCACTGAGATCAAGACGGTCTTAGGTGGTGCTGGTTCTAAAGATATCATCAAGATGATCATCGATGACAACCCAGTAGTACGTTCTACTGTTACTTATAGCCCCTCAATGGTTGCCTCTGGAATCGCATTGGCAGTGGCGGGCGTTAAAGATCAGACCTTAGGGAATATGTACCACAAACCTACTCGAGTAATTTTGGGTGCAGAGTTAGTGGTTAAAGCGAACGCTAAAGACTTCTATTTCCCGGATGCCGCATTTTAATTGAGGCTATTCAAAGTACTTAGATGTAAAAATATAGCCCCTTTAATGCGTTAGAGGGGCTTTTTTAATTGCTAAAAAAGTACAATGTCCAGCGAGTAATTACGTTATCATGTTGTTTTTTTTTATTAAGGTTGTGCTGTGACCATCAGTGTAAAAATGCTCAGTCCTAATCAGGCGATCAATACAGTCAGCTGTTTCGGCAGATACCGTTAATGGCCACAGTAAAAGATATTGCAAAATTAGCGGGTGTCTCAACAGCGACAGTTTCCAGAGCTCTGGCAAATCCTGAGAAAGTGACCGATGCCACTAAGCTGAAAGTGCAGAGCGCCGCAGACCAGCTCGGTTATGCGCCGAATGCGATTGCCCGAAGTTTACGTACCCAGCAATCTAAAACCATAGTGGTTATCTTGCCAGACATTGGCAATCATTTCTTTACTGATATCATCAAGGGTATTGAACAAATTGCCCATAAAAACAGTTATAAAGTACTGATAGGTGATGCCGGTAATGACGTCGACCGGGCTACAAAATACTTAGAGTTGGTTTACTCTAAGCAGGCTGACGGAGTGCTTTCACTCACCGCCGATATTCCCATCGCCAAGTTGCTCGATGATAACGGCAAGCCAAAGTTTCCACTAGTGATGGCCTGTGAATACTATCAGCAATCGGCTATTCCCAGCGTGCATATCGATAACGAATACAGTGCCCGTATAGTGTTAGAGAGCCTGGTGCAAATGGGCCACTACAAAATCGCCTGTATTACCGGCGAGCGTAGAAACTCAATTAGTATTGCGAGGATGAAGGGATTTAAGGACAGCATGAAAAAATGGAGCCTGCAGATTCCCGAGCAGTATATCGCAGAGGGCGATTACAGCTTACTGTCGGGTTATGAAATGGCCGCCGGGCTATTATCTCTTGAGGAGAGACCCAGTGCTATATTTTGCCACAATGATGAAATGGCCATCGGGGCACTGAAATGCGCCCGGGAGATGGGCATCAAAGTACCTGAACAGTTGTCGGTGGTAGGATTTGATAATATCCCCTTTTGTGAATACTCCACCCCGGAATTATCTACAGTACATCAACCTAAGCAGTTAATTGGTGAAACGGCGATGAAATTATTACTCAATATACTCTCGGGTAAAAAGCCGAATCCTGAAATTACTTTGCCTACGCAGCTGATAATACGTGGCACTACTATGCCACCACCGCTTGATCAACGCTTGAAAATTGATATATAGGCACGAAGTTATGCGCAAGGGACCATAGAGTGACTGCTACTTTTGCTCTGCCGCTTCAGAGTCCTGGGTCGCTTGTTGCAGACGATATTCTCTGGGAGTTTGCTGTAAATTCTTGTTAAACACAGTGTACAAATACTGCAGTGAAGGGTAACCGCACAATGTGGCAATTTCGCTGCTGGCCAATGTAGTTGTCCGCAGCAGGTCTTTAGCGCGATTAAATTTGGTCTGATGTAATTCATGATGAATCGAATAGCCGTACTCCTCGAGAAAGCGTTTTTCCAGATTAGAACGTGAAATTCCCACGTAATCAACTACTTGTTCTACTTTGATGCCGCGGCAGGCATTTTGTCTTATAAAATGCATCGCCTGTATCACATTCGGATCTTGCAATGATTTAAAATCGCTGGACTGACGGGAAAACACCCCGGTGGGACCAATGATAATCTGCCTGGCTGCACTGGATTGGCCCTGCAGCATCTGATGCAGGAGATGCGCAGCACGATAACCCATTTGGTGGGTGCCTTGTCCTACTGAACTCAGGGAGACCCGATTAAGATAGCGGGCCATCTTCTCATTATCTATGCCTATGATAGCCGCTTGATCTGGAACAAAGATGCCTAAATGCTCGCAACACTGCAGTAAATGTCTGGCTCTGGAATCTGTGACCGCAATTATACCTATCGGTTGTGGCAGTGATTTAAGCCATGCCTTAAGTTGCGCCATTGACTGAGACCAGGTTGACTGAGCAGTGTTCTTGCCTCGATAGACGTGTGAATCAAAGCCATCCTTTGCGACTAAATCCCGATAAGCCCGTTCTCGCTCACCCGAGTATCTGTAGTTATCTTCATCGGGTAAACCGTAAAAGGCAAAGTGATGCAAACCGTTCTTTTTCAAGTGCTGGTAAGCACATTCAACCAGAGCATCGTTATCCGTCGCAACATAGGGAATATCGGGGTACAAATTGGGGTCGCGATAAGAGCTGCCCACTGCGACTACAGGAATAGTGCAATTTTCCAGAGCTTGCTGAATTTTTGGATCGTCGTAATCGGCGATGATACCATCGCATTGTAAATTTGCGAGGTTGTGTTGGGAGCTGTGAAAATCTTCTTCGAGAAATATATCCCAATCGCATTGAGCTCCCTGTAAATATTCACCAATACCAGCGACTACTTGGCGGTCGTAAACTTTGTTAGCGTTAAATAAAAGCCTGATACTGTATCGTTTGTTAAACATATATTAGCCCCATGCTGCGCTATTCATTTAGTGCGGGTAGATAGATCTTTTTACCTGCAAACAGGCGTGCTTGTCACTAAATACTCTTGAATTTTTAGCAGTTAGTTAATCTGCTAGCGAGTGATTAATCAAAGGTAAAGTTTCGATGCAAATTAGCCGTTAATAGTTCAGAGGACGGTTAAATTGATAGCGGCTGGTTTGTCGGTAAGTGCTACCGGGTCTGAGGATTACCGACTCCTGATCTGGCGTGTTAACGGCATCGGGAAAGGCCTGAGTCTCTAATGCGAGCCCAGAATTTGGGCCGCAAATTCTGCCTTGGCGATCGGTAAATTCACTTAAGTGCTGCCCGGTATACAACTGTAAACCAGCTTCAGTCGTTTCGATGCAGACGGAGCGGCCACTGTCAGGGTCTGCGAGGTAGGCGGCAAAATTCAGATTATTATCTGCTGGGTGTTGGCGCTCGAGACACAGGCAGTGGTCTATGTTTAATCGTGCGCCTGGGTTTCCCAAGTTGCGTAACACCCTGAAATCAAAGCGGCTGTTGTTTACAGGATACGCTGCAGTGGGGATGCCTGTTGCATCCGTGGCCAAATAGCTATCAGCCGCTATTTGCAGTTGATGTTGCCAAATATGTTTCGATTCAGGGTTCAAGTTAAAATAACTGTGGTTAGTTAAATTAATCGGGGTAGCTAGATTGGTACTGGCCTGATAATCAATAGTCAGTCGGTTCTGCTCATCTAAGATGAAACTGACGGTGACATCAATTGTGGCAGCAAAACCCGCCTCCATGGGAGTGGTTTGCAATGTCATACGCAATGTTGAATGACTGTGTTCAATAACGGACCATAACTTGCGCTGGAAACCGGCGCTGGCGCCGTGCAAATGATTTGCTCCCTGGTTGCACTCTAACTGGATCTGCTTACCGTCCAAGTTAAAGCGCCCCTCTTTGATTCTGTTCGCCCAGGGACCTACCAGTGCTCCCAGATAACAGTTGTGCTGCTGATAATCTTCTAAGCGCGGATAACCTAAAACAATGTTTCCCAGTTGCCCATCCCTGTCGGTGTTCCACAATTCAACAATAGTGGCACCGTAGTCACTGATCAGGATTTTAGTTTGCTCTGAGTTACCCAATTGATACAGAGAATACTGGCTATTATCCCAAGCAGTAGTGATTGCATTTGTGTGCATGTTTGATCCGTTGCTGGCCAAGTTGTGGTTGAATTGGTACTTATAGTAACTGTCGTTTAGCCAGATTACGCATCAAGGCAGTAGTGCCAAATTGCCACTGTGGGATTTTATCGCTGTGATTAACCCAGTTAACTAAAGTGCCTAAAAGAGGGGTGGCTATGCTGACTTTATCGCCCAGTTGATGGGTGAAACCTTTGCCGGCTTCCCCTCTGTCTTGCGCCGGGGCAAACATTGTACCTAAAAACAACATCAGGCCGTCGGGGTATTGATGATTGGGGCCAATGGTCTGCTGTACTAAGCTCTCGGGGGAACGGCTAATTTTAGACATAGAGCTAATGCCTTTTAGCTGGAAATCGTCATCCCCTTGAATGTTCAAGTGGATATCCGCCCGGGAAATATCCTGCAGGCTAAAATCTTGATCAAATAGTCGGATAAAGGGACCTATTGAGCAGGCGCCGTTATTGTCTTTAGCTTTGCCAAGTAGCAGTGCCGAACGGCCCTCTACATCACGTAAATTGACATCGTTACCCAGTGATGCGCCGAGGATTTCTCCTCTGGAATTGACTGCCAGTACTATTTCTGGCTCGGGGTTATTCCAGTTGGAGCAAGGGTGAATACCCACTTGTGCACCAAAGCCAACCGCTGACATTGGCTGAGCCTTGGAGAAAATTTCAGCATCCGGACCTATGCCCACCTCGAGATACTGTGACCAGGCCTGTTTTTGCTGCAGCACTTGCTTAATTTTCTCAGCTTGCTCGGAGCCCGGCTCAATTTTAGACAGATCATCACCGATAATGGCGTTGAGTTCACTGCGAAAGAACGCGGCCTGAGTTAAATCACCTGCCGCCCGCTCCTCGATAACCCGCTCTAGCATGCTGGCAACAAAAGTCACTCCACTGGCTTTTACCGCCTGCAAATCGCAGGGGGCTAGCAGGTAGGGCAGATTGGGGTCTTGTTGTTGGTAGAAACTGTTTTGCAGAATATCATCGAGATTACCTATACAAGGGAGGTTGGAGGCCCGCTGTATTTGCCTGGCTGGCTGCTCTAGCTCCAACAGCATACTGCTGGTGGGGGCAATAGGACTGAGGTCGTAGAGCTTATTATCTTTTAGCATGACAGGGGCGGGACCATTGACCTCTGGTAGCCATACCCGACCTACAAGTGTGGCATGTTCTGGGATTGGGTAGTCTGTTGTTTGTCGGTACATCCTGCTGCTCCTGCTATTCATGACTTGCTGCAAAACTATCTGATTGAGTAATTTAATAAGCAGCGAAGGAAATATGATTATTGACGATTGCGCAGTGCAAATTCAATAATGATTTTCAGTATCTAATTTAGTAAATATGGTTATATTTTCAGAGTGATGGCAAAAATCAAAGGCAGCTATGAGAGGCCATCTGTTGGTTACGGCGCAGTTGTGCTGCAAGGTTTTCTAATCACTAATTCTATCCACAATTAAAAGGGCAGGGCAATGACTGCACAATACCCAGATTTAAAAAACAGCAGTGTGTTAATCACCGGGGGAGCGTCAGGGATAGGCGCGGACATAGTCCGAGCTTTCTGTCAGCAGGGGGCAAAGGTTGCCTTTATCGACATAGATGCTGTAGCGGCGCAACAGCTAATTACCGAGCTGGTCGAGGAGGGTAACAGTGCACCTGTATTTAGTTATTGTGATTTGGCAGAACTGGACACAATCAGAGCTGTGATCGATAAACTGAGCGAAAGCTGTGGCGCATTTACTGTGTTGGTGAACAATGCCGCCAGTGATAACAGGCACAGTCCGCAAGAGCTGACCCCAGACTATTGGAGAAACCGCTTGGATGTGAATGTGGGGCAGCAATTTTTTTGTGCGCAGGCAGTCCATCAATATATGCGTGAACAAAAGCGCGGATCTATTATCAATCTGGGTTCTGTCAGCTATCAAATGGCGTTGCCAGACTTAACCGCTTATGCGACTTCTAAGGCGGCGGTGGTAGGCTTATCACGTTCTCTGGCCCGGGAGTGGGGTGCGGATAACATTCGCGTTAATACTTTAGTGCCGGGATGTGTGATGACAGAGAAACAGCTGAAACTGTGGATTACCGCCGAAGATGAAGCGAAAATTCAACAACAGCAGTGTTTGAAAAAGCGCATTGTGGGTGCCGATATAGCTAACATGTCGCTATTTTTGGCTTCACAGAGTTCATCTGCGTGCAGCGCACAAGAGTTTATTGTCGATGGGGGAATCATTTAATCTCTGCACTTCGTTATTGTTAACAGACTATTACAAGTGTCTGCGGTTAGCTTCAGGCACCAAAGTACTATTGAATATTTCAGTTGCAGCGGTACACTCAGTGGAAAATCGCCCTAAATTATTCAATTACATTGAGTAAAAGAGTAGTTTAGGCACTTGATAGTGTTTGTCTAACTGGAGTAGTGCATGTTCACCAACACCCTCAGTCCTCGCTTTTTGGAAACTGATGCCTTAGGTCATATCAACAACACTGTTTTTCCGATGTGGTTTGAAGCTTCCAGAGATCCTGTGTTCAAAATCTTTTCCCCGGATATGGATGTTAACAATTGGAAATTGATACTGGCGGGATTTAATATGAGTTTTCATGCTGAAACTCATTACGGATCCGATGTGGAAATCAGAACTTACATCAGCCGCATTGGTAACAGTTCTTTTGATATTTATCAGCAGTGCTGGCAACAGGGAATAAAAACCGCCAGCGGTACATCAACTATGGTGCACTTTTGTCACCAACGCAAAAGCAGCGTAGCCCTAAGCGCTTCATTAATTGATGAACTACAGGGGCACTTTGTTACCCCTGAATGACTAAAGCAGAGTAATTAAAATTAATGGTTGTCTCTGGGTAATCCTTTATCGGTGGCAATACGTTGATATTTTACTGCAGGTTTTAAGGTCATACCCAGATCGAATTGATCAGTCATCGAGCGCTGGATTTCCTGCCAGGGAGTTTGGTGCTCGGGGAAAGGGAAACCGCCGCGCTTTTCTAATTGACCGCGTCGATCGGCTAGTTCCTCTGTGGATACTAGCATATTGGCGCTGCCACTATTGAGATCAATGCGCACCATGTCCCCGGTTTTTATCAGTGCCAGGCCGCCCATTGCGGCTGCTTCAGGAGCTGCATTAAGTATCGACGGTGAACCCGAAGTACCGGACTGTCGACCATCGCCGATACAGGGTAACTCGCGAATGCCCTGCTTTAACAGTGCGGCTGGGGGTTGCATGTTGACCACTTCCGCGCCCCCCGGGTAGCCAATGGGACCGGCACCGCGGATTACTAAAATGCAGTTCTGGTCAATCTCAAGTGCTGGGTCATCCAGGCGCTGGTGGTAATCCTCCGGTCCTTCAAAGACTATGGCTCTGCCCTCGAATGCATTCAGATCGCCGGGATTAGATAAGTAGCGCCCTCGAAATTGCTCGGAAATAACCGAGGTTTTCATGATCGCGCTGTCGAATAAATTACCGGACAAGTTAATGAAGCCTGCCGCTGCCTTAAGAGGCTGAGCCACTGTTTTTATTACTTTATCATTATAATTCTCGGCACTGCTGTTCTCCTCTTGGATAGTTCTGCCGGTGACGCAAATAGCATCTGGGTTAGGCAGCAACTTTTCTCTAAGCAGCTCGGCGATAACGGCGGGCACCCCACCGGCGCGGTGGAAGTCCTCGCCTAAATATTTTCCGGCGGGCTGCATATTGACCAGCAGTGGAATCTGATGGCCGAACTCCTGCCAGTCATTATTGTTCAGCTCTACCCCTAAATGCCGGGCGATCGCATTCAGGTGAATGGGTGCGTTGGTTGAACCACCGAGGGCTGAGTTGGCGACAATAGCATTTTCAAAGGCGGCCCGGGTCATAATATCTGAAGGTTTTAAATCTTCCCAGACCATATCGACTATGCGCTTACCCGTTTGGTATGCGTACTGGCCGCGCTCACGATAGGGAGCGGGCACCGCAGCTGAGCCGGGAAGTTGCATCCCCAGTGCCTCGCTCAATGCGTTCATAGTAGACGCGGTCCCCATGGTATTACAAAAGCCCACCGAGGGTGCTGAGCTGGTGGTGATTTGCATAAACTCTTCATAGTCTATTTCATTGGTGGCTAGTTTCTCGCGCGCCTCCCAGATAATAGTACCTGATCCAGTGCGATTTCCCTTGTGCCAGCCATTTAGCATAGGGCCGACAGATAAGGCTATCGCCGGGATGTCGACGGTGGCTGCCGCCATCAGGCAGGCGGGGGTGGTCTTGTCGCAACCTATCATTAGCACCACCGCATCCAGTGGGTAGCCATATAGCAGTTCAACCAGGCCTAAATAGGCTAAGTTGCGATCCAGTGTGGCTGTGGGTCTCTTGCCGGTCTCTTGGATCGGGTGCACCGGAAATTCCATTGGGATGCCGCCAGCGGCAATAATACCGTCGCGTACCCGCTTTGCCAGTTCAATATGGTGACGATTACAGGGGGACAAGTCAGAGCCTGTCTGGGCGATGCCGATAATGGGTTTGCCGGATTGCAGCTCTTCACGGGTGAGGCCATAATTTAGATAGCGCTCTATATATAAGGCGGTCATACCGGGGTTATCGGGATTGTTGAACCAAGCTTGGGAGCGCAGCTTTACATTTTTATTCTCTGTATTTTTATCCATAATCGATCCTAGTATGCAGGTGGCAACTCTCAGTGTTATCACGGCTTTGAACGCAGTATGAAAAGCTATTCATATTGCTATGTAGTCACGGTAATTTGCACTGATGATGGGTCTGGAAGTGTTTTTAGCTGAGGGGTATCAGTGGCGGTAGTAACTGTAAAACTATTAGAACACGAAAATTTTGTCAGTGATTATTCTGTGATATTTAGTAAAGACTATAGAATAAAACATAACGGTTATATCGATGGCTGGGCTTTAAAACTTTAATAACGCTAGCATCAGGCACTGGCAAAAATCAGCTTTTGCCCCGATTAGAAATAACTCAGGCCAGTTGTTGATAAGTACAGCGCGTACAGTGAAGTAGTAGCGGTGATATAGAGCCGGTTGCGATGGATACCACCAAAACACAAGTTAGAGACAGTCTCGGGGATGCGTATTTTTCCGATCAGCTTGCCGGCTGGATTCAGGCAGTGCACTCCATCTGCTGCAGAGCACCATAAGTTTCCCGCGCTATCGAGGCGAAATCCATCGTACAGCCCCTGCTCGCAGACAGAAAATACTTCACTGGATACGAGTTCTGACTGATTGACAGAAAACTTTCGAATATGCCTGGGGCCATTGTCTATATGGCTTGCTCCAGTATCACTGACATACAAAAACCGCTCATCTGCTGAAAATGCTAGACCATTGGGTTGCACTAAATCGGTTGCCACGGCAGCTAAACCCCCTGTATCAGGGCAGATGCGGTATAAATAACAAGCGCCTATTTCAGAGTCTGCTTGTATACCTTCGTAATTGCTGTCGATGCCGTAACTGGGATCGCTGAACCAAATAGCGCCGTCCCCAGAAACCACTACATCATTGGGTGAGTTTAAACGCTTGCCCTGATAGTGACTGGCTAGCACAGTGGTACTGCCGTCGTATTCAATACGTATCACTGATCTGGACAAATGCCGACAGGAAACGAGCCGTCCCTGTCTGTCCCGGGTATTGCCGTTGCTATTATCGCTGCTGTGATCCCAAATGCTACACAGCTCGGTGCGCTCATCAAAGCGCATCATACGGTTATTGGGGATGTCGGAAAAAAGTAACTGACCGCTATCGGCAAAGTAGACCGGACCCTCGGTCCAGCGTCCGTCACCCCACAAGTGCTGTAGCTGCGTGTTAGGGATGCAGAGTTTGGCAAATTGTTGATCAATGATCTGAATGTGCGGGCCGAGCATTGCACTAATATGATCCATAGACAGTTACCACAAGTTAATTAAAGTGCCAGTACTGATAAAGCCTGCTTTCAGGACGCTATCAGCACTGACATGTTACCGCAAGTTTAAGCAGTCTCTCAGTTTATTGCCGTGGTGGTCCAGCGGTTATTAACCAAACGCATAATTGAGTTGGGGTTGGCATTTTTCAGCTCAGCAGGCAACAGCGCATCCGGAGTATTTTGATAGCACAATGGGCGGGTAAAGCGCTCTATGGCTCTAGTGCCTACAGAGGTGCTTTGGCCTGCGGTACTACTTGGGTAAGGGCCTCCGTGAGACATTGCCGAACTTAATTCAACCCCCGTTCCGTAGCCATCAAACAATATTCTGCCAATGCGCTGTTGTAAGATCGGCAACAGTTGTCCCGCTAAATTTTGATCTTCTTCATCGGCAAATAATGCTGCAGTAAGATGTCCGCCGAGGCTGTTAGCAACCGCTAATAACTGTGCACTGTCTTCACAGCAGACCACTAGAGTGGCCGGACCAAATACTTCCTCTTCCAGTTCAGCTTGTTTTAAGTAGTCGCTGGCATCGACACTGAACAGCTGGACTTGTGCCTGGCTGGCTTCACTGTCTGCACTTTCACCACAGGCAATTTGTTTAAGACTAGGCATAGCTGCGCGCTGTTCACAGGCTTGTTGATAGCTGTTACAAATGCCGGTTGTGAGCATAGTAGCGGCGGCTAAGGTCGGGGTTTTCTCGGCAAGAGAGGCCAGTAGCCGCTCCAGTGCGTTTCCTTTAACGGCAATTAATATGCCTGGGCTGGTACAAAATTGCCCCACTCCCATGGTCAGTGCGCCGATAAATGAAGCGGCTATTTGCTCTGCTTTCTGTGCCAGTGATTGTGGCAGTAAAAATACCGGGTTGGTAGAGCCTAATTCACCGTAAAAAGGGATAGGTTCACGTCGGCCAACAGCCAGGTCATAGAGGGCCCGTCCACCGCTAATAGAACCGGTAAACCCTACCGCTTTTACTTGCGCGGCGGTGACTAAGGTAGCCCCAACTGTGCGTCCGCCGCCATGCAGCATGGCAAACACTCCCCTGGGTAAATCACACTGCTCAATCGCCGCTAAGATGGCTGAGGCGACTAATTCAGAAGTTCCAGGGTGCGCGCTGTGGGTTTTGACAATCACCGGGCAGCCGGCTGCCAGTGCTGATGCCGTGTCTCCACCTGCGACCGAAAACGCTAGTGGGAAGTTACTGGCAGCAAAGACTACCACGGGCCCCAGCGGCACTTGAGTGAGTCGAATATCAGGTTTGGGTAGCGGCTGTCGATCCGCTTGCGCCAGATCGATAACCGGGCGTTTCCAGTCGCCTTTGTCCAGTAGCTGAGCAAACATATTCAGTTGGCCTATGGTTCTTCCCAGCTCGCCGTTGATACGCATTTCCCCCAGGGCGGTTTCCCAAGTGGCTCGTAGTACTATTTCTGGGCGTATTTTCTCAAGCTGCGTGGCGATAGTGCGCAGGAAATTGGCTTTCTGTAGATCGCTATATTGGCTATACAGATCAAATGCTTGAGCAGCTGCTGTGGCTGCCGCTTGCGCTTGAGCGCTGTCGGCATTGTAGAAAGTCTCGCTGGATTTTTGCAAGGTGGTGGGGTTGCTGGCATTAAAACCAGCACCTGCTCCCAATAGCCACTCCCCTTTGATTAAAACCTTTCCTGATATCTGCATGTCTGTTTCCTCAGCTGAATAATGATTGGCCCCATCATAGGCAGTAATTTTAATGGCGACAAAAGAGTTCTTTTCAGTCTACAGTTGAGCGTTTGCTCATGTATACTGTGCTGGCCATTAATTGCAGGATCAGAGCATGTCACTTCCCTCATTAAACAGTCTGCGTACTTTTGAAAGTGCAGCGAGACTCAAGAGTTTTTCGCTGGCCTCCGCTGAGCTCTTTGTTTCCCCCTCTGCAGTCAGCCATCAAATTCGCCAGTTAGAATCGCGTCTGGGGGTGGCGTTATTTGTGCGACTAGATCGCCAAGTTGTGTTGAGCGCAGCGGGGCAGCGATATTATCCACAAGTAAAATTAGGCATAGATACCTTGCTCAAGGCTAGCAGGGAATTAACAGAGGGGGCAGCTGACGCTATGCAGGAAATTAAAATGTCCGTAGTGCCTTTTTTTGCCACCCGTTGGCTGCTGCCAAAACTGTCTGGTTTTAGAAAGTTACAGCCAAATTTGCAATTGAAAGTACAGACCAGCACGAGTGCCTCTGATTTTAATAAACAAGAATTTGATTTGGTGATTCGCCGGGGAATCGGTCCCTGGAAAGGAATGGTGGCTAAAAGGTTGTGCCGCGAGCGCTTAGTGGCCGTTTGTCAGCCAAAAATGTACTTAGATATTCAGCAAGTGTCTGACATTTTAGATCAACCCCTGCTTTTCAATGCCAAAGTGATGAGCGAGTGGCGAGAGTGGTTTGTATCCCAGCAGCTGGACTTTAACGATCCAGTGGTCTCCTTTGACTTTCAAAATACTTCTCAGATCCTCGATGCTTGCATAGCTGGAACCGGGGTGGCGCTGATTGACCCAATCCTGATCACAGAGGAGTTAGCTCAGGGAAAGTTACGGCAGATTTTTGTCGAATCAGTGCCCAGTTTGCGCGATTATTTTATTGTCTATCCGCAGCAATTCGAGCAACAGCAAAATGTTCAACTGTTTGAACAGTGGATATTTAAGCAGTTGGCATTGGATCCTCTGATGTCCGATAGATGTGGCTAGATTTAACGACTGATTTCACAGCTCTTACCAGATTCTTTAGCGCGCTAACACTTCGTTATTGACAAGATTACTGAGGCAAATGACTAGCTTTATCTGAACGAGTTGCAAAACGGTGCATTTTTTTGCTTTTTTGCAAATGAGAACTATATTCAATGCAAGACATGAAATATCACCCTAGGCACAGCTTATAGGTCACGCGGATAGAGCTATTATTCCCTTCTTCCCTGAACGTTATCCCCATTAGTATGATCAGGGTAAGTGACTGTTTATTATCTCTAAACGTGTTTCTGTTTTAACAGCGAATTTTCATAAGTTGAGTCGGTTACTATGGCGGATCTGGTATAGCCACCATATTGTTTAAAAGGCAGGTGCTCAGTTGTTAGTTCTTATAGTTGATGACGACGAAGTTGATTTTCTCAGTATTAAAAGAATCTTACTGCGGGCGTTTAGCACTGATCAGGTTGAAGTACACTGGGTCAAAGATCCAGAGGCAATAGATTTAGTGGCACAGTTACAGCGCTATGATATTTGTTTTATCGATCAAAATATAGGCCATCTCTCAGGCATAGATATTATTCGCCAGGTCACCTCGCGTGGCAACATTACCCCACTGATATTACTCACCGGTGTCGACGATCCGCGCATTGATACTAAAGCTTGTGAGTATGGAGCCAGTGACTACTTGATTAAAGACCAGCTGACTGCACAGCTGTTAAACCGAGTAGTACGCTTTTCTTTAGCCAAGAAAGATCACGCAAAAAAACTCACTAAGTTGGCATACACCGACAGCTTAACCGGACTGGCTAATCGTGGAAAATTCGATCAGGAACTCGCGTTCTCGCTGGCAACGGCCAATCGCACTGGAAATTACCTGGCACTGTTATTGATTGATTTAGATAATTTCAAAGTTATTAATGATCGCTACGGTCGTCCAGCCGGAGATGCGGTACTGGTTGAACTGGCCGAGCGGCTGCAGCTGGCGGTGCGTAAATCTGATATTGTTGCGCGTTTGGGAGGCGATGAATTTGCGGTTGTGTTTAATTGTTATAAGCACTCGCAAGATATCTCAGAGCTAAAAGATAAAGTGTTGGCTGTGTTTGAACAGCCGATTATGTTCGGGTATCAACCTTTGTATTGCCAGGCATCGATTGGCGTTTCGGTTGTTACTCCCGGGCAAATTAGCGAGAGTATAGAGGAGGTATTGCGCGAGGCGGACAACGCACTGTATCAAATCAAACACAAAGGCAGAAATGCTTGCCTGTTTTTTAATCCAAAAATGAAGGATAGCTTAGCGAAAGCTGCAGAACTGGAGCGAGCGCTGAGCTGTGCTATTGCCAATAACGAGCTGTATCTTAACTATCAGCCGAAAGTATCAGTCGCCGATCACAGCGTTTGTGGGGTAGAAGTGCTTTTGAGGTGGCGTACCGGTTCTGGCGAGCGCATTGGCCCGGATGTTTTTATTCCGATCGCCGAGCGCTCACGCTGCATCTTGGAGATTGGTCGCTGGGTTATTGAGCAGAGTTGCCTGCAGTTACGCACTTGGCTTGATCAAGATTTAAGCATAGTGCCAGTCGCCATTAATATCTCTCCTCTACAAATAGAAGAACCAGGTTTTACCGAGCATATCATTAATACTTTGGCTCAATACAATATCGCACCAGAACTACTCGAGTTAGAAATTACTGAAACAGCCCTGATGGAGAATATCTCGCAAGTGACAGATGCACTGGCCCAGCTGTCGGGCATTGGCTGTCGCTGGTCTATTGATGACTTCGGTACTGGTTACTCTTCACTGAGCAGACTCAATGACCTGCCGATAGACAAGATTAAAATAGATCGTTCATTTGTTGAGAATATAGAAACCTCCGATTCCTGTAAAAAAATCTGCAATATCATTATCTCGCTGGCCAATACCTTAGATTTAACGGTAGTAGTAGAGGGCATTGAAGCTGAATCGCAGATATTGCTGCTACCGCTGTCCAAGCGTGATGAACTTCAAGGGTTTCATTTTTCCCGGCCTCTGTCTGCACAGGACTTAATTACTTATTTGGGATCACGTAAAAAAATTCCCCGCGCCTCGGGTTAGTAGAAGCTGCTGTAAGGGATAGATAGTTGCGTTAAAAGGATAAAAATAAAATGCAAGAAAGGTTCTATATCACATCATTGATCACGCTGTTAGTAGGTTTAGTCACTGCGCTGCTGCTGTTTCTGTTTGTCAGTAACAGTCTTAAAATAGAGCAGAGAGATACCTTTCATCAGCAGGCAAATAACTATTTTCAAAGTGTCGAAGCGAGCTTGCAGGCCAGCCGTGAATTGCTGGTTTCACTAAAGAGCTTTATCCACAGCAGCGAAAATTTAAACCGCGAAAGCTTTGAGCATTTTGCTGCGTCGCTACTAAAAGATCGCGATAACATACAGGCCTTGCAGTGGGTTCCCAGTGTAGGACACGACCGACGAAAAGATTTTGAGATGCAGGCCACAGGCCAGGGATTTGGCAATTATCAAATAGTCCAGGGCCAGAGCGGATCCATAACGGTCTCTGCATTTCGCCCACAATACTACCCGGTGTATTATATCTACCCTGTACGAGGCAACGAGTTGAGTCTAGGTTATAACTTAGGCTCGGATCCTGCGACTCTTAGCGCCTTGCAAAATGCCAGAGATACCGGACAAGCGGTGATGACAGCGGGGGTCAAATTGGCTCAACAGCAGACCAGCGTATGGATATACTACCCTGTATATTCAGGTAAATCAGATCCAACAGCGATAGCTGAGCGGCGGCGGAAATTGTTGGGTTTCGCGACCATAGTGTTGCGGGTGGCTGACTTAATTGCACCTGCTAGCGCTAAAGTGGCAACAGCATCAGACATACAGATCATTGATTTGGCAGATCAACAATTGTTGTACGGGGTGGATGCAGTACCGGTGCAGGGCGAACAACACTATCAGACCACTATTTCTTTTGCGCAGCGCAGTTGGCTGCTAAATCTGCAGCCGCGCAACGCAGTGCGATACTCATATTTTATCCCTGGGATAACGGCCTTTGGCGCCCTGATTATTTCAATACTGGCCGGTCTGCAATTTTACCAACTCAATCGGGCACATTATAAAATCTCCCTGGAAGTTGCAAGCCAAACCCGTGCTTTAAAGCTCAGTGAGCAGCGTTTTGCACTGGCAGTACAAGGGGCAAGTGTCGGTATCTGGGACTGGCGAGATATCGGCAAATCACAGTTGTACTGGTCGCCTCAGTTTTATCATTTGCTCGGTTATCGGGATGCTGAGATAGAGTCGAATATCGAGCAGTTTATCGACATGTTACACCCGGATGATCGCAGTCGCAGTGAACGTTTATTAGCACTGCATTTTAATCAGAATACCCGCTACCAGATAGAGTATAGGATGCGCCATAAAAGCGGAGCATACCTCTGGTTTCTCGGCAGCGGCCAGGCCTGCTGGGATGAGCAGGGAAAAGCACAGCGGATGGTTGGCTCTATCCAAAAAATTGACCAGCGGAAAAAGGCTGAAATTGAAAGTCAAACTTACGCTGCAGACCTGCAGCGCTCCAACGAAGATTTAGAACAGTTCGCCTATGTTGCCTCTCACGACTTAAAAGCCCCACTGCGTGCCATAGGAAATTTGGCACTGTGGATAGAGGAAAATATAAAAGAGCATTTAGATGATGAGAGTGCTAATTATATGCAGTTGCTAAAAGGCCGTGTAGCGAGGTTGGAAGATATGTTAGCGGGACTGTTACAGTATTCCAGAGCCGGCACTAATGCCTCGCAGATAGAGTTAACAGATTTGAACCTGATGGTTGCGAATATTGTTGATTTACTGGCTGCAAGGCAACAGGGATTTGCGGTGAATTTTAACTTGCCAAGTATTGAAGTTGAGCAAGGGCTGCTCAATCAGGTGCTGCACAACCTGATTGGCAACGCGATCAAGCACCATCACCTGAATGCCGGTGAAATTCAAATCAGCTATAGGATGCTGTCCAATGAGCACATTTTCAGCGTGCGTGACAATGGCCCAGGTATTGATCCTTCAATGTCTGATAAAGTCTTTCAAATGTTTAAAACGTTGAAGCCCAGAGATGAAATTGAAGGCAGTGGCATGGGGCTGGCAGTAGTAAAAAAACTGATCGAGCGCAATGGCGGTAGAGTCTGGTTAGAATCGACTGTTCAACAGCCGGGCTGTTGTATAAAATTTTCGCTGCCGATCCCGGTCGCGGCGGTCGCTTAAAAGCCAATTTTCAGCATTGCGCGAGCAGCTGGAACATTAGTACCGATCAGCTTGCCGTCTCTTGGCGCAGCAGCTTGATTTCCTTGGTATTCCCAGAGCTATCTATCTTGGATAGCGCATTGAATCTCCCCCAGTGACAGTCAAACTGCAAAATATAGCCATCGGTGGTGAAAAGCCCGCTTTTCTTCTCAGAGGTTAAGGGCATGTTGAATGATGAGCAATGCCGTGATTTTATTAAATTGCCAGCAAGCTTTGAGTAGTCTTGCCAGCGCAAACTTAAGTGTTATGACCACTAGAAAGTGCTTGCAACACAGCAAACCATTGTTGCTGTGCTGCTTATTTGCGCACCGGCTTTTATTCTAAGGGGCTAGAAGTATGTTAAACGATGAGCAACGCCGTGATTTTATTAAATACGCACTGTTGGGTTTAAGTTGCCTCGCCAGCCCAAGCTTGAGCGCTATAGCCGCCAATAAAGGACGCTTAGCAGGGCAGACAGTTATCGTTATAGGGGCGGGGGTTTCCGGTTTGTCTGCCGCGCAACAGCTTGTTAGTGCCGGTGCACAAGTAGTAGTGCTAGAGGCAAAAAATCGAATTGGCGGTCGTTTGTGGACGGACCGCAGTTTAGGTATTCCCTTTGAAATGGGCGCTGGCTGGCTACACGGACCAGTGGCCAACCCAATTACACAGCTGGCAGAACAAGTTTCTGCCCAACGCTTCGTCACTGATGACGAAAGCTTGATCGTCTACACCAGTGACGGTCAACAAATCAGTGCTGAGCAATTACAGCAGGGGTGGTTGGACTTTGAACAGCTGTTAAGTGCTGTTGAGCAGCGTTTGGCCGAGCTCGATGAAGATATTTCGCTGGCGCAGGCACTACGTGAGTTGCCAGATAGCACAGCAAAGTCGGCATTGATGAAATGGGCGTTAAGTGCCTTTAGTGAATTTGACAGCGGCGCAGGCATCAACCTCTTATCAGCCTATTATTTTGACCAAGACCTGGCTTTTAAGGGGGCTGATCAAGTCTTTCCCAATGGTTACGATGCTATATTACAGCCGCTGGCAAATGCTCTAGATATAAAGCTAGAGCAAAAAGTGCAGAGCATCAGTTATAGCGATGCTGCGGTGCAAGTCACTACAGATCGGGCAAACTTTGAAGCAGATTATGTGATTGTGACATTGCCACTGGGGGTGCTAAAAAGCGCTAGTGTCAATTTCATTCCACCACTACCCGAGCGCCAGCAGCAGTTAATCGATAAGCTCGGTATGGGTAATGTGACTAAAGTGGGGCTGCTCTATGAGCACTGTTTTTGGCCTCCAGATACCCAGTATTTTGGTTACATGTCTAAGACCGATGGCCAGTTTCCCTATTTTATGAATAGCAAAACTTTTTCTGCCGGGCATTTATTAGTCGGTATTTGTGTGGGGGATTACGCCTGGGAAATAGAGCGCAAAATTGATGCCCAAATAAGCCGAGAAGTTACTGCAATACTGCGGCAGATGTTCGGTAATAAAGTGCCACCGCCAAAACAGATCATCGTCAGTCGCTGGTCAGTTGACCCCTGCAGCTATGGTTCTTATTCCTATAGCTCAGTTGGTAGTGCCCCTGAGGATTTTAACTTATTCGGCCAAGTGTTGGATAAAAGACTGCTGTTTGCCGGTGAGCATACTTTGTTCGACTATCACGGTACTGTGCATGGAGCCTATCTCTCGGGAATAACGGCTGTTAAGCGTCTGATTGGGTTAGTGAAGTCCCATTAAATGCACTGTACTATTACACTGTGCCAAGAGGACTTAATTGCCGATTAAGTCTATAGCACTTAAACGAGAGTAAATGCATTGAACTTAACCCGTAAAAAACTTGGATCGATTCTTATAGCAATTGTTACAGTGTTTGCAGTTATTCTGGTTATGCAGCAACAGCCTATTGTTCAAGATTCAAGCTATCATCAGTTTTCCGACCAGCGTTTACTGTTGGGTATGGAAAACTTCTTTAATGTATTTTCTAACCTGGCATTCGTGCTTGTCGCTATTTATGGGATAGTGACTTTGTATCCATTTACTCCCAGCCGCTATCTGTTTGAAATCCGTTACTTGTATTTGCTGTTTTATATCGCTGTGGCTTTGGTGGCCCTGGGTTCTGGCTATTATCACCTGCAGCCAGATAATCAATCGCTGTTTTGGGATCGGCTACCGATGACTATGGCATTTATGCTGTTGTTTGCAGTGATAGTGGCTGAGTATGTATCTATTCGACTGGCAAAATTTATCTGCTGGCCACTGTTAGCGATTGGCGCATTCTCAGTACTGTACTGGCAGTACAGCGAAATTAATGGAATCTCGGATCTGCGTATATATGTATTGGTACAATTCCTGCCTATGCTAATTATCCCTATTATATTAGTATTTTTCACTAAAAAACGATCGGCTACTCTGGGCTATTGGCAACTGCTGGTTGCTTATCTGTTGGCCAAACTATGTGAATACTTCGATCAAGAAATATATACTCTGTTAGGCGTTATCAGTGGACACTCTCTGAAACATCTACTGGCAGCGGCGGGTATAGGCTTGCTAATCAGAGCCTACCAACACAGAGAGTTAAACGCAGCGGGCGAGCGTTAAAGCGCGTTGCAAAATATTGACTTTTTCATCATCGTAAAAAGAGTAAAGATGCGTTTAGACAAGTTTATCTGTAAAAGTACCGAGTATAATAGAAGTCAGGCCAGGGCGCTGATTGAGGCGGGAGAAGTGGTAGTTAACAGCCTGAAAATTGTCGACCCTGCGCAACAAGTACATGAAAATAACAGCATCGTTCTCAATGGCCGGGACTTAGTCGCCCGTCCATCACGTTATATAATGTTGCACAAACCGGCCGATAGTATTTGCTCGAATGTCGATGAGGGGTATCCGTCGATTTTCAACTATATAGATGTGCCGGCAATGGACGATTTACATATTGTTGGTCGCCTGGATACAGATACTACAGGGCTGGTTTTAGTCACTGATGATGGGCGCTGGTCATTTAATATTATTAGTCCGCAGCAGCAGTGTGAAAAAGTATATTTAGTGGGGCTGCGCAATCCCATAGCAGCGGATGCAGCAGAGAAATTTAGTACAGGAGTGCTATTGCAAGGTGAAAAAACACCGACACTGCCGGCAAAACTTGAGGTTATCAATCCCACGCAAGTGCGTTTAACTATTACTCAGGGCAAGTATCATCAGGTAAAGCGGATGTTCGCCGCAATAGGTAATAAAGTCGTTAAACTTCACCGGGAAAAAATAGGCAGCTTAGCATTAAATTTGGATGAGAGTGCCTGGCGCTACCTAACTGCAGCAGAGATTGCTAGTTTTAATTCCTAGAGAATTAGTTTAATAGAAAAACATTAGCGGCCAGGGTATTCCCGCACTGGCGGCATTTGTTCAGCACAGTACTGCTAGAGCCCTGACAACTAGTGATTCAGCGCAGTCAGGATTACGGCTGACTCTACTGTCCCCGTCGCTGTTGGCGGCCGTGGTCTGGCTGTGGATTGGATTATAGCACTGTCGACGCAATTGAATAAGTTGCGCACTTAAGCCGTTGTAGAAGCGCAGCAAAATATAGCAGCGTTTATTGCTCTGCCAGCTCGCTCATACGCTCCAGTCGATCGTTCTCTTCAGTAATAATTGCCTTGATCTCGTCCATCACAGAGTCTACATCGGCACTGTGGTTATCTAATTGGAAATTGCCGCTTAATACAGTGTCTGTATTGAGCTTGCCGTTTTCATACAGGGACCACATCTCCTGCGCATAATGGCTGTCCAAAATTTGCGGGGCGAACAGTCCAAAATAATTGGTCATATTGGCCACATCGCGAAGCAACATTGATTTTGCGTGGTTATTAGCAGCGGCATCCACCGCTTGCGGCAAGTCAATGATTACCGGGCCGTACTGATCCATTAACACGTTAAATTCTGATAAATCACCGTGTATTATGCCGGCGCACAACATCCGCATCACATAAGTCATCATTAAACTGTGATCTTCAAGGGCCTGTTGCTCCGACATAGTGACATCACCGAGACGCGGTGCCACATCACCTTCGCCATCAACGATAAGTTCCATCAACAACACGCCATCCAGGCAGCCATAAGTTTCAGGCACCCGAACTTGCGCTGCAGCCACTTTGGCCAGCGCGTCTATTTCAGCATTTTGCCAGCTGGCTTCCTGCTGTTTGCGACCGTATTTGGAGCCTTTTTCCATGGCTCGACCGCGGCGGCTATTTCGAACTTTACGACCTTCCTGATAGGTGACGGCTTTTTTGAAGCTGCGCTGGGCAGCTTCTTTATAAACTTTGGCGCAGCGAACTACACCGTTACAGCGAACGACGTAAACATCGGCCTCTTTGCCACTCATTAATCGGGAGATCACTTCATCGACTAAACCATCGTCGACCAATGGTTGGATGCGTTTTGGAATTTTCATGGCGCCCTTATACTTTATCTGAGCTGAGGATGCAAATTCAAAGGTCGATTTGGATAAGTTTTGCAGCGAAAATACTGTAGCAATTCTGGCAAATATATAGGGACTTAAGCCGTGCTGTCAGCTGAGAAAAATGTGGCGAAGATAGCGGTCTTATGTGCTGCTCCTTAAGAAAACACTAGTGATAGTGTAAGATGTTGGCAAGTGAAATAGCTACTCTATTGCGCGGTTAATCAGATATACGAGAAATTATTTATTCAGGGGAGAACTGATATTGGACGTTAATAAATTATTCAGACGAATTTTCACTGTACTGGTATTATTAGTACTCAGTGCTTGCAGCTCTGAACAGTCATGGTTAAAACCGACAGGAAGTGCGGCTGGGGTGCCAAAAGATCAAAATTTAGCGTTTGAGCAATATGTCAGCGACAGTCGTAGCAACATTGAGCAAGTGTTGGAAAAATTTCGTTTCGCCAACTCGCAGTCTCCTTATGTCGGCGATTACAATGCGCAACAAGTAGCAAAGATGCGCGGGCCTTTTCAAATACCTGACTCTGAACAAAATCTTTGTAAGGACCAAAGTAGTGGTGCGGGAAAAGGCTTTTTGCTCATTCACGGTTTAACCGACTCCCCATATTTACTTAAAGGCATGGCGCAATCGTTGCATCAGGCATACCCTTGTTCTCTGGTGAGGGCCGTGCTGCTACCAGGACACGGCACAGTGGTGGGGGATTCCCTGCAGATGAAATACCAGGACTGGCAGGCAATCACCGACTATGGAGTGCACAGTTTTCAGCGTATGCAAAGCATTGACGAGCTGTACGTGGTTGGGTTTTCAACCGGTACCGCTCTGGCGATCAAACATCTTCAGCAGGGCAATAGTGACAAAATTAAGGGCATGATCTTGCTCTCAACCGCGGTCAAAGCAAAAAGTGACTTAGCTTGGATGGCGGGTTATGTAAATCTGTTTAAAGACTGGATAGGCGTTAACCAAGAGCGTGATGCGGCTCGCTACTCGTCTTTTTCTAGCAATGCCGGTGCGCAATTTTATCAGTTGACTAAAGATTTAATGAGCCCTAAATACCAATTTGATATTCCAGTGCTGATGGCCGTCAGTGCCGATGATGCCACTATTGATCCCGAGGCCGCCCGAGAGTTCTTCTGTAAATACAGCACTAGCCAGCGCAAGCATTTAATTTGGTATCGCGGCTATGCAGATAAGCCAACGGCGAATTGTACCGGTGTTTACGAGGTTGAGCAGGGGGAACTGCAGCAGAGTTTTGCCGGAAGCAGCTATAAATATGCCAATACAGCGCATACTGGGATCTCGGTCGATCCCGCCGACAACCACTACGGAGTCGCCGGAGTCTATCGCGACTGTAAAGCCTACGAAGCAGATGGCGAGAAGCAGTGGCAGTCCTGTATGCAAGACACTGACAGTAGTATCTTCGGTGAGAAAAATATTGCACAGATGGATACTGTGTTGGCTGGTGGCTACTGGCGCAGAGGAACGTTTAACCGCCAATACCAGCAATTGATGCAAAGTATCGTTTGTTTTGCCGATCAAGGCTGTAATTTAAATGAAATACTGAGATAACCCATAGAGTATGCTGCACAAATAATTATTATAAAAATTGCTAGCTGCTATTAAAGCAGCAGTGAAAAAACCAGAAGCCAGGAATTCACTGGACTTATTGCAAATGACAGGCGGGAAATATTTTGAAAATTCGTTTTATCGGGTTGCTGATCCTTATCAGCACTTCATTGATACCACTGTATTGGTATTTACCATTGATGGCTGATTACTCAAATTCAGCCATATTGTCACAGTATATAGGCAGTCTGGCGTTAATTTTGATGGCATTTTCGCAGTTGTTTGCCACGCGTATGCCGGGGCTAGAAAGCCTATTTGGCGGTTTAGATCGTATCTACGTGATTCACAAGTGGATAGGCATCATCGCCATGGCGGCAATTTTAATGCACGACACTGTGGATGCAGAAATCGATGAACTGGGGCCGGAGACCTGGCTGGTAGATTTAGCCGAGACACTGGGTGAATTCAGCTTGTACGCAGTACTGATATTAGTGGTGATTTCTCTGGCCACTGTGATCCCCTATCCGCTGTGGCGCTTCAGTCACAAGTTTATGGGGGCGCTGTTTGCACTGTCCAGTTTCCATTATGTGTTTATGCTTAAGCCTTTTGCACTTTTGGAGCCCCTGGGAATGTATATTTTGCTCTTCTGTGTGCTTGGGTTGATCTGTTATGTGATAACACTACTGCCTTTCAGGGTACTGGCGGGGCGTCATAATTATCGGGTAACGGCTATCGATAATAATGCCGGGGCCACGAGTATGACGCTGCAGCCCACCGCTAAGGGACTGCGGCATAAAGCCGGGCAATTCTGTTTCATTGGGGTGCAAAAGTCTGGCATGACCGAGAGCCACCCCTTTAGCGTCAGCTGCGCACCCAGAAATAGCCGGGAGCTACGCTTCACTATCAAAGCACTGGGGGACTATTCGGCGAAATTAGGTACGCGGGTGCAGCTAGGTGATCAAGTACAAGTCAGCAGGGCTTACGGTCACTTTCAGGCCCGGGTAAATAGCGATCCGCAGATATGGATTGCCTGCGGAATAGGCATAACTCCCTTTGTCGCATGGCTGGAACAGGGGACGACTGCAGAAGTTGTGTTTTACTACAGTTATAAGGGCCAGCAACAAGCGCCGCATTTACAGCAAGTGCAGCAGCTGTGTGATAGCAGCGATAATATTAAACTTGTGTTAGTTGATACCAGTATTCGCAACAGGCTAAACAGTGCAGAGATTGCCGATCAGGCGACAATGTTGGCGTCTTCACGTGTTTATTACTGCGGCCCGAAGAAGATGCGTGAGAATTTACAACAGGGCTTAAATAGCGCTGGCTTGCGGTATAGCCGCTTCCATTTTGAGGAGTTTGAACTGCGTTCAAGTGTTGATTTGAGGCCGATCTTGGCGGTTGCTGGCAAGCTGTTTGGCTTTTTTAGCCAAGTGTTAAAGCAGCGCCGGGAAAAGTGATGATTAGTCTGCGTGCATTTGCGGTTGCTTCTGAGCACTGAGCCAGTATCCTTGAGTATTTTTTTATAGGGTCTGTAAATGCCTGAACTACCTGAAGTCGAAACCACTTGCCGAGGAATTGAGCCGCATATCAAGGGGATTGTGGTGCGCTCCATAACCGTCAGGCAGCCGCAGTTGCGTTGGCTGATACCGGATCAGATAAGTAGCAGCGTGCCAGGTCAAAGATTGCTGGAGGTGCAGCGCCGGGCTAAGTACATTCTATTAAAGTTTAGCCGCGGCGATATTATTATCCACTTAGGCATGTCGGGAAGCTTGCGAGTACTCAGCACAGGGCAGCTGCCGGCTAAACATGATCACTTTGATATCAGCTTTTGCAATGGTGTTGTTTTAAGGCTGACCGATCCGCGTCGCTTTGGTGCGGTACTGTGGCAAGGGGTTGATCAGCCGCATAAGTTATTGCAGAATTTAGGCCCAGAACCTCTTACTGAAACCTTTACAGCTAAGACTTTTATAACAGCAGCGAAAGGGCGTAAAGTTTCGGTAAAACAGTTCGTTATGGATAACAAAGTGGTTGTGGGTGTCGGTAACATCTATGCCGCAGAGGCTTTGTTTGCCGCGGCGATACACCCGCAAACCCCGGTCAATCAAGTGTCTGCGGATAAGTTTAATAAACTAGTAGCTGCGATAAAGTTTATCTTAGCTCAGGCAATTGAGCGCGGTGGCACAACTTTAAAAGACTTTGTTGGAGGCGATGGTAAACCGGGTTATTTTGCTCAGGAACTGCAAGTTTACGGGCGCAAAGGAGAGAGCTGCAACGCCTGCCTGAAACCACTGAAAGAAATTCGCTTAGGGCAGAGGTCGACTGTCTACTGCCCTAATTGTCAGCGTTTACCCCGAATCAGGAAAAACAGCGGCAAATAGTCAGGCTATCGCACAAGTTGAGTTTGTCTGCTTAACCAATGCGGTGTTTGATCTAAGTAATTTGTACTACTGGCAAATCAAGCTTGATTGATGAGCGTATTTACATTTTGTCTTTTTCTTCTTCATCCAACTTGTCGCGCGCCTCTGCAGCTTCTTGCTCTTGCTCAATCACGGCGTTTTTAAGAATCTCCATGTGCCGATGAATGGCAAAAATCTGGCTGTCCAGCGCTTCACTTTGATTGAGGTTGTTGAGAGATTTAAGTGCGATACTAAATTTGTGAAAGGCGGCTTTCTCGCCGTGTACTTTTTGCGTATCTATAGCATCAAGTATCTCAACGTCGCAGGAAACCCGGTCATAAAAGTCTTTGGTTTGCCAGCCTAGTTCGTTGAAGGAAAACTCAGAAATTTGGTTCGACTTGCTCAACTCCGCCAACCAGCGGGTTATTTCTTTGAGTTGACCTAGGGCGTGATGGACCTGGCCTTCGTCTTGATAAATACTCATTGAGCCTTCGGGATGTTGCAAAGTAATGTCCCGGTTGTTGGCTTTCTCCTTGAAATTACTCAGTGAGCGGCGGGTGTCTTCAGTGTCGGCGATAGACAGTAAACGGGTCATCTTGCTAATAATAAAGCGGCTGATAAATTCGTGAAGCTCTGCGGTCATAAATACGTCAGGTAATCCCTGGTATATATTCAGGGAGTTCCTGATTTGGCTCTTTAAAGACATTATCAGTAATTTACGCGCGCGTTTGCGCTCTTCAATGGTCTGGATGGTATAAGCGATGCCACCTAGTACCACTATAATGGCGAGAATTAGTAACCCTGTTTGTGTTTGGCCCATTGGTTGCTCACTTAATATCGAAAACGCTGTTGACTGGCACTGTCTGGCCGCTGCAAAATTTACTATGTTCAATAGTACCTTAAAGCACCTTTGATAACACTTGTACATTGTATTAGGTGCAACTTGGTATTAGGTGCAACTTGGCACTTGCACACAGTGAAACACTGTAATAGGTACGGTTTTATCAATCGAGCTGTGATTGCAAGGTGTACTAGAGGAAGCTGCGTTATCAGTTTGCTGTCGCTTGAGCTTGAACTGCATCCTGAATTGCATAGGTGGTGCAATAAAAAGCACTTTTAATACAAAAAATAACCAGTTTTGACTGCAGTCGACAGCAGGGGATTTATATCTAAAGTATTTTGTTAATAAATCTTGACCCCTTGTTGGTTATCGATATAAAATCTGCCCCGCATTTGAGCACTGCTGTTTAAATGCAATGTTGTCCCATTCGTCTAGTGGTCTAGGACACCGCCCTTTCACGGCGGTAACAGGGGTTCGAACCCCCTATGGGACGCCATTTTTGCGTCGATAGCTGCAAGGCTGTTAAGCAGTTGCGGGAATAGCTCAGTTGGTAGAGCGCGACCTTGCCAAGGTCGAGGTCGCCGGTTCGAACCCGGTTTCCCGCTCCAATTTTTTAAACTGGTTTTTTCCAGTTAGCAGATGTCCCATTCGTCTAGTGGTCCGGTAACAGGGGTTCGAACCCCCTATGGGACGCCACTTTTTGTGTTAATAGCTGTCAGGCTATTATGCATTCGCGGGAATAGCTCAGTTGGTAGAGCGCGACCTTGCCAAGGTCGAGGTCGCCGGTTCGAACCCGGTTTCCCGCTCCAATTTTTAACCGGTTTTAAACTGGTTAACATATGTCCCATTCGTCTAGTGGTCTAGGACACCGCCCTTTCACGGCGGTAACAGGGGTTCGAACCCCCTATGGGACGCCATTTTTTGTATTAATAGCTGGTCTTAGCTGTTGGTGCATATCGCGGGAATAGCTCAGTTGGTAGAGCGCGACCTTGCCAAGGTCGAGGTCGCCGGTTCGAACCCGGTTTCCCGCTCCAATATATTTGTATTGTTCATTTTCTTTTTACTCAGTTGATAAATTCAGTGTCCGGGGTCGATATCGATGCCGTTACTTGTCTGTGGCTAAAATAATTATGGCACTACAGCAATGAGGGTATTTTTAATGGCTCTGCGGCTCTGTGCTTTTGTTCTTTTTCAGTCGCCGCACGCTTCACAGGATGCTGTTTGCAAATATTAGCCTTTAATTTAAAACAGCTGTTGACATCGAACTGATAGCTCAATATTATACGCGCCTCCTCAACGAGGAATAGACGTCCCATTCGTCTAGTGGTCTAGGACACCGCCCTTTCACGGCGGTAACAGGGGTTCGAACCCCCTATGGGACGCCATTTTTATTTGTATTAATAGCTCTTAAGTTATTAATACTGATTGCGGGAATAGCTCAGTTGGTAGAGCGCGACCTTGCCAAGGTCGAGGTCGCCGGTTCGAACCCGGTTTCCCGCTCCAATATATTAACTATTGTTTTCAATATTTAATATTGTACGTCCCATTCGTCTAGTGGTCTAGGACACCGCCCTTTCACGGCGGTAACAGGGGTTCGAACCCCCTATGGGACGCCATTTTTTTCACTTTCCGATCTCTTTCAGCTCCCCATAATTTTTATCATTCATATCTCTCTCTTTTTTTGCTGCTGTAAAGCTGCTCTAATCGATCGAAAATATTATCTTTATCATTAATATCATTGGTTTTTTTGACATTTTAAACTAAAGTGATAACTCTCAATATTTTCTATTGTCATTGCTTGTGTCGCCCGGGAGTTAAATTGTTGCGTGATGAGTTAGAAAGTCAAAAATTAAGGCCTTTTTTAAGTATCCGCTGGAAGCTGTTTTTAGCCTTAACTTGCCTGATAGTATTAATTCACGGTGTCTTTGCCGGCGGCTTTTATAATTTTCAGCAGCAGGTTTACCTGCAAAATACTAAGCTACTTAAAGCCGAGCAAATAAGATCCCTCGACCAGCTATTGAATTCATCCAGTGCCAGCCTCCTAAAAGCCTTGCAGGCTCTCGCTTTAGCCCATAGTAGAGAAGAGCGAAACTCCAGTGAATTGTTACGCAGGGAAATATCTGATCACTTTCCAAAAATAGCCGTCAATCAATTGGCCAACTCGGTAAGTATATATGCCGTGGATGGATCTGTAATTGAGCGATGGGGGCAAGGGCTAGCAGTCGCTAAACAGCATGTATTGCAGTCGGTAGCAACAGCAGAGGTCAGCGCTGGAATTAATTGCCAGCAACAGTGCAGTTTGTTTGTTGTATCACCGGTGATCCTCGACGGTAAAGTACTGGCTATATTATCCATCCAGCAGTATTTAAAGCCGTTGTTGGCGCAATTTAGTGGTGAAAACCAACTAGAGATAGGCTTGTTTAAGGAATTCCCGGCAACTGATGATCTGGCTAATTGGCAGCAGCAAATTTTCAGCTTAACTCACCGCAACTTGAATATTCCGCTTCTAGTGAGGCTTTCAACCAGTGAGTCGCGGCTAGAATTTGAGCGCAACTATATGCTCTCTGCTTTTGATAATCGCTATGCAGTTAGTTTCGAAAACCCGCCTTCACAACTCAATCACCCGGTTAAATGGCTCTTTATCCAAGAAGTGACTCATAGGGCGAAACAGTTTGACCAGGCTATTAGCAGCATTTTTTTCTGGGGCCTGGTCTCTCTAGTGACAAGTTTACTACTGCTGTACATCATCGTTAATCGTATTTCCCATCAATTACCAAGAATTTTAGCGATGTCTCAGGCTATAGGTCTGGAAGAGGAAGTCACAGGCAGTGTTAAGCAGATGGGCGACCGGCGAATCTTAGACGATGAGTTGCAACAATACGATCGCCAGTTGGCTAAGATTAGTCACAAAATGGACGTATTGCGGCAGGCTGAATCGAACAATGCCATTAAATTACAGTCTATGGTGCGTGAATTAAATCAGACAAAGAACTTTATTGATCGACTACTCAACGACGAGCAGACCATTATATTAGTACAAAAACTCGGTGGGGAAATTATCGCGCTAAACCAACCTGGCTGTAAATTGTTCGAAATAGACAATTTTTCCGGGTTAACCTACGCGGAAATTTTCTGTTCTGACTTGCTTGAAGAAGATGGCCTGGCAGCACTCAACTATTTATATCTAGGTGGAGAGACTCTCGTTAAAGCCGAGGCGCAGTGGCGCAACTCGAAAGGGGATGTGTTTGTGCTTTTGTGGGTGCATGCACTGCTGTCTGTTCCCGGCACAATAGATCCGGTAATTTTGTCCATATGTGTTGATATCACGGCGCAGCGTAAGGCTGAGGATCGATTGGAGTGGTTGGCATTTAATGATCCGAGCTTGATCAACTACAACAAACAAGTATTTTTGGAATACCTACCTTTTGCAATTTCCCGTTCACTGGAAAGATATAAAATATTGGCGTTGCTCTACTGTGAAGTGACAGGGCTACCTAAGTATATTGGCGCAGAAAATTTGGATTTAAATAGCCAGATAATTAAAAGTCTCAGTGAGCGCATGTCGGATTGTCTGCGCCAGTACGATATGCTGACGCAGTTAAGCGATGACCACTTTGTGATTATTCTAGAGGGGCTGAGTGACATCTCTGACGCAGAAATAGTCACTGACAAAATCATTTCAAGGTTTCAGCAAAGTGTTAATGTTTCGGGTAAGGAATATTTTCTGGATGTTACTATCGGCGCTAGTTATGCGCCGGAGCATACCGAGAGCGTACCAGAGTTATTAAGAAATGCTGAAATGGCAATGTTTCAGGCGAAGCGCAAAGATATCAATTTCTCCTCTGCTGTGATTGGCGAAAGTCCATAAAGTAAAATACAGAGCCGGCCTGTATAGATCCTGTAGGTATTGTCTATATGTATAGCTACAAGTACGCCGGACTTTGTTGTATCTGCTTTAGTGTACTAAATTAAAGATCTTAGCCCGCTCAGTGGCGTAGTTGAATTCCTCAGCTGCGGATTCAGCCTCATAGCGTAATTCATCTAAACGCTGAAACTGTTCTATCTCTTCATCTGGCATATAGTGCAGGCAATCCCCAGAGAAGAACCACAGCAGGTCTCTAGGCAAAAGCGGGGTTAACTCTGAATAAGCGCGAATCCAGCTGATACAAAGTACTTGGCCATTTTCGATATAGCCCTCTGAAAAGTTTTTGCAATGCTCAATCAAGCTCAGATAAGAATCTAAAAACTCTTGTTCCTGCAGGGGTAAATCTTCGACGTTAAAGGGGTAGCGGCAAATTAATTGGTTGTAAGTTTGCTCTAAGAGCTGAATGTGAAAACTGTGATATTGGTTCATGACAAAACTCAGATAAATAAATTGCAGCTATTTTAACGTCTAACCTAAATGGATGCACTAAGGATTCAAAGTGCACTTGAAAAATCCGGGTATGCCCCAAAATAGCTTGAACTTGTGTCTATATTCGTATAAATCCAATACTGAGCAAGAATCTCAGCTGTTAAGGGGCATGCGCTCCTTAACCTGTATGGCTGTAGAGTCCGCGAATATCACTTGCAAAATAACTAATAATCAGGGGCTGGTGAATGAGTGCGGCACTATCAATACAACAATTATCTAAAACTTATGGCAATGGCTTTGTCGCATTAAAGAACATTTCTTTTGAAGTGCAGCAGGGAGATTTTTTTGCTTTGCTAGGGCCAAATGGCGCCGGAAAATCCACCACCTTAGGAATAGTCTCGTCACTGGTGAATGCCACTTCAGGATCAGTTGAAATTTTTGGCCACGATTTGGCTAAAGATATGACCTCAGCAAAACAATATTTAGGGGTAGTGCCACAAGAATTTAACTTCAATGCATTTGAGACGGTTTATAATATTGTTCGCACTCAAGCGGGGTTTTATGGCATGCCCGGCGCCCTGGCGGATCAACGCTCAAAACACTATTTAACCGAGCTAGGTCTCTGGGACAAACGGGATACCCCAGCGAGAATGCTCTCAGGTGGGATGAAGCGGCGCTTGATGATTGCCAGAGCGCTGGTACATGAGCCCAAACTGCTGATTTTAGATGAGCCAACAGCCGGGGTTGACATCGAAATGCGTCGTTCTATGTGGGATTTCCTGCAGCAGATAAACGCTGCGGGCACCACTATTATCTTAACGACCCACTACCTGGAAGAGGCGGAGTTTTTGTGTAAAAACATTGCCATAATTGATCAGGGTAAAATTGTTCAAAATACCAGCATCAAAGCACTGCTACAACAGCTAGACTCAGAATGTTTTATCTTCGATTTAGCGGCTAACCTGGAATATCCTCCAGAAATTGTCGATTATCAAATAAGTTTAGAAGATCCTCATACCCTGGTCGTTGAAGTAAAAAAAGACCAATCGTTGAATAATTTGTTTGTGCAATTTGAGCTGATGAATATCAGTGTACTAAGTATGCGTAACAAATCTAACCGTCTGGAAGAGATGTTCATTTCCATGGTAGAGAAAAAATTGGAGTCAGGCATTGAAGAGTAAAGAGTTATTGATAGCGCTAACCACTATTGTGCGCCGGGAAATTCGCCGCTTTACTCGTATTTGGCCGCAGACACTACTGCCGCCTGCGATTACCATGACCTTGTACTTTATAATATTTGGCAACTTAATCGGCAGTCGTATTGGTCAGATGGGCGGCTTTAGCTACATGGAGTTTATTGTTCCCGGCCTGATTATGATGTCGGTGATTACCAACTCCTACTCTAATGTGGTCTCCTCTTTTTACAGCGCTAAATTTCAACGTAATGTTGAGGAGATGTTGGTCTCGCCTATGCCCAACTGGATCATTTTGACTGGCTATATCATCGGCGGTATGGCCCGTGGGATCATCGTCGGCTTTATAGTGACACTGCTGTCGCTATTCTTTACTGACTTACAACTGTATAGCTTACCGACTATAATAGTAGTAACTTTACTTACCTCAATTTTGTTTGCCACTGGTGGTTTTATTAATGCTATGTTGGCCAACTCCTTTGACGATATTTCGATAGTGCCGACCTTTATCTTGACACCTCTGACCTATCTTGGCGGGGTGTTTTATTCAATATCACTGCTGCCCGAATTCTGGCAGGGGGTCTCGCAGTTAAACCCGATTTTGTACATGGTCAGCACCTTCAGATACGGTATTCTAGGAAGTAGTGATATTAATATTTATACCTCTCTGGCAGTGATTGTAGTATTTACTGTCAGCTTATTTGCCATTGCATTGAGCATGTTAAACAGAGGTAGGGGAATCAGAACATGACAGCTAACAAGGATACAGCTAACAGCGATCAACTACAGCGTGAGCAACAGCTGTTAGATGCCTCTGCGCTGGGTAATCACACCGCTTATGTGAATAAATATGACGCAAGTTTACTCTTTCCAATCGAGCGTGAGATCAATTGGAGTGTACGCAATATTGAGCGCCACTCGCTGCCATTTTTGCAGCAGCCAGGTGCCGTCGATATCTGGAACGGCTATGAAATTTCCTGGTTAGATACAAAGGGCAAGCCATTAGTCAGAGTCGCTGAATTCAGATTTGACGCCCGCTCAAAGTACATCGTCGAATCCAAATCTTTTAAGCTGTATTTAAATTCTTACAACTTGAGCCACTTCAATAGCGAGAGCGCAGTACTGGAGCAAATGCAAGTTGACCTGACTAAAGCTTCAGGTGCACAAGTGCTAATACGTTTTCATCACTTAGATGAGCTGCCAGCTGTGCAGCGTTTCGACGGAATTTGTATCGATGAGCTGGATGTTGATATTGAACAGTACTCCCCGGATGCACAGTTGTTACAGGTAAATACTGACAAGTTGACAGCTGAGTCACTCTACAGCCACGTCTTAAAATCTAACTGTCCGGTAACAGGTCAACCTGATTGGGCCAGTATCTCAATTGCTTATGCGGGACCTGCTATAGTTCGCGAGTCACTGCTTAAGTATCTGGTTTCCTACCGCGAGCACGGTGATTTCCACGAGCAGTGTGTAGAAAACATATTCATGGATATTTGGCAGCAATGTCAGCCGAGTGAGTTAACTGTGTATGCGCGGTATATCCGCCGTGGCGGCTTAGATATCAACCCGTTTCGAAGCAGTGTCAGTGCTGTGGCTGAAAACTTGCGCCTGTCGCGACAGTAACGAGCTGCTATTTATAGCTGTTTTCAGTCTAATGATTACACCGAGGATTAAAGGGAATATATGCAGGCAATAGAGTTGTTACATAACCGAGTTTCGTCACCACAGTTAACCGCACCCGGGCCAAGTGTGGAACAGTTACAAGTGATGTATCAAGCCGCTGCCAGAGCCCCGGATCACGCTTGTCTGCGCCCCTGGCGTCTGATTGTACTGGAAGGGGAGCAGCTGAAAAAGTTAGGTGAAGTCTTTGTCGCTGCTAATGTTGCCAAGAACCCTGAGTTATCCGAAGTACAGCAGCAAAAAATTCTGCACAAGCCGCTGCGGGCTCCAATGATCATTACAGTGGTAGCCAGTATCACTGAACATGTGAAAGTGCCGGAGATTGAGCAGATAATCAGTGCCGGCTGCGCCGCGCACGCGCTGGAGTTGGCGGCGTTTGCTCAGGGACTTGGGGCTATGTGGAGATCGGGTGGGATGATGTTTGATCCCAGTGTTAAAGCCAGTTTAGGTGTGGCAGAGCGCGAGCAAATAGTCGGTTTTTTATATTTGGGAACAGCGAAAAAAGTTCGCACTGTGCAGAGCGTGGACAGCACTGAGTTTGTCTCTCAGGGCAATGTCTCGGTGTTATGAGCTCAGAGTTAAGTAAAGTTGAATTCTTAAGCTGGTTGCAGCAGAAAATACCACTGCTGCAACATATGGGAATCCAGTGTTTGGATTTTGATCGGCAGACGTTACAATTACGCGCTGCCCTGGCTGAGAATATCAATGACAAAGGCACAGGCTTTGGCGGTTCCATCAGTGCGCTGGCCACTTTGTCTGGTTGGAGTTTAGTGACTCTGGCGCTGCGTCAACAGTTGGGCGATTACGACGTTGTCATTAGAGAGTCACAAATGCACTATCTGGCACCGGCCACCGCTGATCTATGCTGCGTCGTAGAGATGCCGCAAGCACAGCAGTGGCAGGGTTTTTGTGACCGGTTACAGCAAAAGGGCAGGGCCAGGATAGCCCTGCAAGTGAATGTGTACAGTGCCCAGGTGTTAGTTTTTAAGATGGATGGCAGTTATACGGCGCTCAATAAGATAGCGTAAGACTGTGTTTTCATAAATTTTTTGTCATTATTTTGCACTAGCTACAATATTCCTTGACTCTATAGTTAACTATAGAGTTTAGACTGCGGCCAGTTTACTGCTAAATCCAAATTAGCCGTCAGTGAGAGGTGAGAAAACATGTCAGCGCCATCCAAAGTTCAATTCTTTTCCCTGCAAGGTATCACTTGTGCAGGCTGTGTCCGCTCCGTCGATAAAGCGTTGCTCAATCTGCAGCAACAACAACCTGAATTAGAATCATTTTCGATTAATTTTGCTGACAGAACGGCGATTATCAGCGGTGATTTAGCGGATGATCAAGTGATAACAGCTATTCGCAATGCTGGCTACGACGCCAGCTTAGTGGAATCTGAGCAAGATAGAGAGCAGATTGAGCAGGCTGAACAACAATATTTAAAAGTGACTCTATATCGCAGTATCACCGCACTAGGTACTGGCGCTGCAATGATGTTACTGCAGATGTCGGGACTGATCGCACCGCTGTCTACCACTAGTGGTCAGCTGCAAGCACTACTAATGGGTCTGGTCAGTGCAGCTATCATGTTTTTTTGTGCGGCAAAAATTTATCGTGGAGCCTGGCAGAGTCTAAAAACATTGGCCTTTAATATGGATATATTAATAGCCTTAGGTACTTTAAGCGCCTGGGTTTACTCCGCGGTGCTGTTGATATTGATGAGCTTTTCATTGCAGGGGGTGCCTGAGGCTGCTCAGCATTTATATTTTGAAGCGGCAGTAGTGATTTTGGGCTTTATTCTTTTGGGCCAAAGCTTGGAAGCCCGTGTGCGCGGTAGTACTGCAAGAGCGGTACAAAGCTTGATAAATATGCAACCCAAACTGGCATGGCGGCAGGACAAGCAAGGTGAATTCCAGCAGGTTCCAGTACAACTGCTAATCCCCGGCGACACAGTGTTGGTTAAACCCGGCGAGGCGATACCGGTGGATGGTATGGTGGTAGCAGGCAGCAGCGCCGTAGATGAGTCTATGATCAGCGGCGAATCAGTGGCTGTGGCCAAGGGACTGGGCGATTGCGTGATAGGTAGCACCGTCAATGCCAGTGGATCACTGACCTTTAAGGTGACCCAAGTCGGTAACCATACGATGTTGGCGCAGATCATAGCGCAAGTGCGGCGCGCGCAAAATAGCAAGCCGGCGCTGGGCAGGCTGGCGGATAAAATTGCCGCGGTGTTTGTTCCTATCGTATTAGTGATAGCGCTACTCACCGCCTTGATATGGTGGTGGTATGCGCCAGTGGGTAATTGGAGCTACGTATTAACCGCCACTATGACAGTGTTGATAGTCGCTTGTCCTTGCGCATTGGGGCTGGCAACTCCTATGTCGACGATGGTCGGTGTCGGACTCGCCGCCAAGCGTGGGATATTGATACAAAATGGTGATGCCCTGCAAGTAGCCGAAGATTTAACCACTGTAGTGTTAGATAAAACCGGTACTATCACAGCGGGCAAGCCCAGTGTTACCGACAGCATGTTTTTACACGAGGATGTGAATAAGTCGCAGCTATATAACTGGTTACTACAAATTGAGCAAAAATCCGAGCATCCACTGGCGCAGGCGCTGGTAGACTTTGCCTCTGAGCAAAGTGTTGGCTCTTCTGAAGCGGTTAACTTAACGGATTTTAACAGCGTTACTAGTGCCGGAGTCAGTGCCAGCTTTGCTGGTGTAGAAGTGAAGGTGGGTAGTTTAACTTGGTTGGCTCAGGGGCTGCGTGAAGACGCTCAAACCCTGGCTGAGAAGTGGATGCATCAGGCTAAGTCAGTAGTCGTGATGAGCGTAGCGGGACGTGCAGTACTGTTGCTGGGAATTAGCGATCCAATTAAAGCAGATTCAGCCGCTGCTATAGCGCAACTGCAACAGCGAGGCCTCAAAGTGATCATCTTGTCAGGTGATAAAGAGCAGAGCGTGGCTGCTATCGCCAGCCAGGTAGCGATTACAGATTATCGCGGCGGGCTGAGCTCTGAACAAAAATTACAGGAAATTGCCAAACTGCAGCAGCGCGGCGAAATAGTGGCGATGGTCGGTGATGGTGTCAATGATGCCCCATCTTTAGCGATGGCCAATTTAGGCTGCGCTATTGGCACTGGGACAGATGTGGCGATCAACAGTGCCGATATCACATTAATCCACGGCTCATTGACAACGTTAAACGACGCGATTGAAATTTCCAGAATGACATTAAAGAATATTAAACAAAATCTGTTTGGTGCCTTTATCTATAACATAATCGCTATTCCTGTGGCAGCGGGAGTGCTGTACCCGGCATTTGCCATTTTACTTAACCCAATGGTTGCCGGTGCCGCTATGGCTCTGTCCTCGATTACTGTCGTCAGCAATGCCTATCGCTTGAGTTATAAGATTGACAGGTTGGGGTAAGTAGTAAGTAGTCAGTAGTCAGTTGGAAGTTGGAAGTTAACTGAGGTGCGCCTTGGCTTGTGTCCTATAAAGTTACAGACTATGCTTGGCATTCAACAATTTACAGCGCGGTAATAGTCTGCAGCAGAGCTTGTAATGAGTATCTGATGAAGCCTTTTGCAGGCTGTTCTGTATACAAGGATTTTTTGATGTCGATGCAGTGGCAGAAGTTACTTACAGCTAAACGTTATGGTCATGAGCAAGATCTGGCACCGGAGATAGGGCGCAGTCATTTTCATAAAGATCACGACAGGATCATTTTTAGCAGTGCATTTCGCCGTTTGGGACGTAAGACTCAAGTACACCCGCTGGCCTTAAATGATCATATCCACACCCGTTTAACCCACTCCATCGAAGTCGGCAGTATCGGTCGAACTTTAGGGATTCGGGTGGGAGAATTGATCGCCGATAAACTTCCCAACTGGGCCAGCCCCCATGACTTAGGCATGGTAGTGCAGTCCGCTTGTCTGGCTCATGATATTGGTAATCCGCCCTTTGGCCACGCGGGCGAATATGCTATCCGAGACTGGTTTAAACGTCCTGGTGGTGAGCGTTTACTTGACTCCCTTAGTGAGGAACAGCGTTCAGATATCCAAACTTTCGAAGGCAACGCCCAAGGTTTTAGAGTAGTGACTACCATTGAAAATCATCTCTATAACGGCGGCTTGCGATTGACCTACTCTACCTTGGGGACTTTAATAAAATACCCATGGCTGTCGACTGATGCCACAGATAAAGGAAAATTCAGCTGCTACTTAACAGAGTTGGGCACACTGCAAAAACTGGCGTCTGAGCTGGGGTTAATCAGTGTCGGTGAAAATCACTGGTGTCGGCATCCACTGGCCTATCTGATGGAAGCAGCTGATGATATCTGTTACGCAATTTTAGATTTAGAAGATGCAATGGAGCTAAAAATCCTCAGTTTTGAGCGTATTAAACCTATTCTGCAAAAGCTATGCGGCGACTTAGAGTTTGATGACAGTGTCTTTCATTCACAGGCCTCCTCGCGCCGCAAAATATCGGCATTGCGCGGCAAGGCGATGGAAAACATGGTTGAGTCGGCCATCGGTGCCTTTATGCAAAACTACTCATTAATCATGGCTGGCCAGTACAGCGGCGAGCTGTTAAGTGATGGAGACAAAAACGTTGCCCAGGGCTTGGCTGAAGCTAAGCGCATCGCCCGTGATGAAGTTTTCCCCGACACCCGAAAGACGGAGTTGGAGGTGGGAGCCTACAGCAGTTTAGGGGTGTTACTCGAGTCGTTTTGTGAGGCGGTTTATGAGCAGCACCAGCAGCAATCGCCAAGATTGAGTTATCGCAGTGAAAAAATATTAAGTCTGATGGGGATTCACGCCCCTAAAGCGGACGCACCGTTGTATTATTCCTATATGCGCGTGCTAGATTTCATCAGTGGGATGACTGATAACTACGCCGCTTACCTGGCGCGGCAAATTGGCGGAATATCTAAATAAATCGACTAGCGTACTCTGTCAAAGGATCGAGAGAGTATAATCAGGCAAAAGCGGGTGTTTAATAATTATGTTGACTAGAGAAGAAATGTTTTGAAATCGTTAAAGGAACAATTAGGCGGGTTAGTGTACTCAACCGATCAGGGAAATATGTGTCCGCATTGTGCTAAGCCTAATAAAGACTGTCAGTGCAGTGCCAATGCACAGCAGCAGCGTATCAGCCAATTGGACGGTATTGTGCGTATATCAAGAGAGACCAAAGGGCGTAAAGGCAAAGGTGTTACTTTGATTAAAGGGTTAGCGCTTAACGATAAAGAGCTTAAGACGCTGGCGAAAACCATGAAGCAAAAATGTGGTACCGGTGGCGCTGTTAAAGAGGGCACCATTGAGATACAAGGAGATCAGCGACAGCTATTGAAGACCTTTTTAGAACAGCTAAAATACACCGTAAAACTAGCAGGTGGCTAAATGGCGAATAAAAAAAGCGGCAAAAAAGTCTGTAAACAATGTCAGCAGATGCGCCTGATAATGATCTTTGTCAGCGTAGCGGCGATACTGTTACTGACTATGGCCAGTGGCTGAGTTTATTATAGCTTGAGCTAAATGGCGGCTAATTTTATGGCTATCAAGCAGTAGTTTACCACCGGGAAAACTACTGGCCTTGGGTTACTGGGACAGTGATTTTTTCGCCAAATTCAAATCTAAGGTCGCTTTCAATAATTTGAACAGTTTAATAGAAGCGTCTATCTCCTCTTTTCGGTTAGTCAAACTCTCTATGTTCAGTCCCAGAGGAATGTCCAGATCCATACAGTAATTAAGTATCTGCTGCAGATTTTCTTCACAGACAGTGATAGATTCCGCCAGTGAATCATCGGCATTCAAAATTCTGGTTTTTACCGCACTTGGGGTAGATATGCCCAGCCAATGCATAAAATCTAAGGTCTTCTCACTACCACAGGGGGTAAAAGTTAAGATTATACGCTTTGGTTTTTCTGCATTTTCTTTGCACAGTGCCGAATACTGCTGCAGTAGGTCGATAGTGGCATCGGCATTGTAGACAGCTTGAGATATAAAAAAATTGCAGCCATCTACACTTTTTTGTTTTAGCCGTATATGTTCATCACCTTTTTTGTGATGGCGCTCAGCGATAGTAACGCCGCCTAAGTTAAAGCTACGCTGATGGTCAGACAATGTTTTATAGGCCTCTTTCAAAGGCAAATTTATTTTTCCACTAGAGGAGGGACTGCCCACCAGAACGATATTTTGGATACCGTACTCCACCCAGGCTTGTTCCAACCACTGACTAAATTCTGGCTTAGAGCGCGCTGAAACACTTTTATAGGTGATAGTAGGCAGGCCTGATTTATCACTGAGTACTTTAGAATACGCCAGGGAATCATAGGTCGCTTTAAAGGGGAAAGGTCTGGGGGTATCGGTACGGCTGCTCTCATCTTGAATATCGTAAACCACTAATCCATCGTAATCGATAGCTATTAGGCGCTCGAGTAGTTTATCGGCTATCACTTGCATATCCATTTCGGCGACTTCGGCTCTTGGTGGGGTTGTGCCCACAAAATAAACCCCTCTGCTAGGGTCCGCGAGACGAGTTGCTAAATTAGCGTGCATAATTCTGATATCCATGATGATTAATTAATGAAAATAGAGTCTATCAGTGAATCAAATTCAAGTTAATAGATAGTGATATGATATATTTTAACGTTAAGATGAGATTTGTTAATGTACTATCTGTGTAGATTAATTTTAGCAAGTAATTGAGACTTTACCCCAGATGCCCAGCACTTTTGATTTTGAAAAAATAATCAGCTCGATGGAAAAAACGGCTTTGTTGCCACCACTTGATCAATGGCACCCAGAACTCTCTGGTGATATCGATATCAGCATCGATCGTCAGGGGGTTTGGCGCCACTGCGGCGAAGAGTTTAGTCGACGTGAGATAACGGTGTTGTTTTCGCGGATCTTATGTCGTGAAGGGAATGACTATTTTCTTAAAACACCTGTAGAAAAGTGGCGCATTCAAGTAGCCGATGTGCCTTTCAATTTTATTCATTACCAACAGACGCAGAGCGCGAAGGGAACGCAACTCAGCTTTATCAGTAGCACTGAGGACGTAGTAGTGTTGGATGCCGAACACCCCCTGCGCATACAATTAAACCAGCAAAGTGGTGAGCCAAGCCCTTATCTGCAAGTACGCGGAACAATGGAAGGAAAGCTCAGTCGTAATTTATACTATCAGCTCGTTGAGTTGGCACAAGTCGATGAACAAGAACAAAAGTTATATCTGCATAGTTGCGGGCACAAATTTTGCCTGGGGTCCTATTGAGATAATAGTTTAAGTCCCTGCGGGTACCTGCATACCCAGAGCACAGCCTCTAAACTCACCAGCTGCTGCATTCAACCATAGACATTACTATAATCTCTAAGGTCAATAGTTTGGCAGGTATACCTGGCACACCAAAGGTAGATGGCAAAGTCGGCGAGTGATAGTTGATCGAGCATATGTTCTATCATCCAGCTTGTTATCACTGCACTACCAGTGACAACAAGCTGCCTGTGACTATTCCTGCTGATAGTTCTTGAAGTGGTTGTAGACGCTCATTAACTCTTCTTCAGTAAAAGTAACGATGATCAATTGTTGCCCAGGCTTAATGAAATCAGGGTTCTTACCAATATTTCCCTGCTCGTAGTTATAGACGTAGGTCGTAAGCACCTTGTAATTTAGCAATCGGCCCAGGAAAGAGCTTTTTTTACTGGATAAAATCTCGTCAGCATCTTGAGGAATAAGTGCCCTGATTTTTCCGTCGGCTTGGGGGAGAGTGATGCCCTTGGAGAATGTTCCGGTGAGCCCGGTCTGAATTATTCCCCAAATACCTTGCTCGTCACTTGGGTTGACCGCATGCAGGTAGAAAATACGATTCTTGTTGGATTGTGTATCACTTAGCAGTTCGCGCAACTTGATACGGTTCTGTTCAGATTGATTAGTGACTGTTACTGGCGCTTTAGTGACCACAGGCTCTGTACTTGGCTGGCTTGGAGCTTTGATGGTCAGTTTGCTTGGGTCCACTGTTTTAGCGATTGACAGTTTAGTATCGGGTGTCTGTACTTTTGCAACGCTGCGGGTCTCTACAGCCGGAGCTTGTATAGCTACAATTTTCTCTTCTGGCTGATCGGGGGTGACCAAAGTAACTAAATCAGACACTTTAATGTCAGATATCTCTTCGATATTTTTCTTTAATGTGGTCAGAATTGAAGAGTCGGCAGCGGTTTCAGGCTGAACTGCCAGCGCGGCAGTTTCGGTTGTTGGCGCAACAGCTGGGTTGGTTTCTGTTATCGGCTTTGGTGCCAGGGTTGTAACGGTAGGCATCGTCTGAATTGTCGGCGCAGGGATTGTCGTGACGCTTTGCACCGGTGGGACTGTGCTTGGTTGGACCACTGGTTTTACTGCCGGCTTTATTTCAAGGGGCGCTGGATTTTGTGCGGCGACTGTTTCAATCTTTATTTGTTGACTAGAATCTACATCAGGAATTACTGCAGAAGGTATTTCGCTCAGCACTTTTTCAGTGGTTTGATCGACTTGTGGTTGTGTTGCAGGAGCGGGCTCTGATGAAGTTTTGAATTTTTTCTTGAAAGAGGGGACTTTAACGGCAAAGCTTTGTGCTGTCGCAGCGCTTTTGGCGTTTTGTTCTACAACGGTGAGTTTAACTTTATCCTCTGCACTGGGTTTGATTACCACTGCTGTTACCGGCTCGGCAGTTTCAATCTTGACTATTTCAGGCTGCTGTAAACCCGGTAACTGTAATATTTGCTCAGCTGTGACAAAGTGGTCTGCCGTTTTGATTTCGATTGGCTTGTCTTCAGGTGCCGTTATGCTTTGCACATGAGCTTTAGCTTGTTTCTTTTCCGCTTCGCTGAGTACCGGTAATTGCAGAGAGCTTTTCTCTGGCTCGACAGTGCTAACGCTCTCTAAAGCATCGTCAACTGGTTGATCAGATGGCGCTTGTGTCAGCTGCTTTTCATCTTGTTGTAGTGAATTAAAACCTGTAAATTTGAGTGGTGTATCCGAGGATAAATAAAAGTAACCTGCAACAACTATAGCTAGCATTAAAAAAATACTGACAACCCTAAACATGCTTTCTCCTAAGAATTATTTTTATTCATTGGACTGTAAGTTAGTTTGTCTCAAGATGGAAGGGATATCGGGGGGAATTTGTATTAGCTGGAGCTGCTGAGCTGTTTGTTGCAGAGGATCTTGGAATCTGCACAAATCAGATTCTATTGCGCTATGAATGTATTGCCAGATGTTAAAGAAAATATAAAACCGTTTTTCTTTTTGACTGTGAAAGCATAAAGCAGTGGCCTAATAGCATACCTAGAAATCCAGTTTAAAGAAAAAACTGATTACAATATGTGGGCCGAGGCCGAGGGGGGGCTCTGTCCGCTATTTGGATATTTCACTAGATAGATAGATAGATAGATAGATAGATAGATAAGCCCAAAATAAAACTATTGGGCTTATCTGGTATTGGCTTGCTTGCAGATTAGCTGAATTCCAGGGTCACTTGCTGGCACCACTGTTCAATTCTTTCATCGCTCAGTTCGTTTTGACAATCATCGTCAATAGCTAGGCCAATGAAAAACTGCTTGTCTGCTGTTAAAGCCTTTGATTCGTCAAATTCATAGCCGTTAGTTGGCCAGTGGCCGACAATAGTGGCGCCTTTAGCAACGACTTTATCATGCAGCATGCCCATAGCATCAACAAACCACTCAGCATAGCCGTACTGATCGCCGAGGCCAATAAAAGCGACGGTTTTATCGCTGAAATCTAATTGATCAACTTCGTCCCAAACTTCCTGCCAGTCTTCTTGAACTTCACCGTAATCCCAAGTGGGGATTGCAAAAATTATGTGTTGGTAGCTTTCAAGTATTTCAAGCGGGGAGTCGGCGACATCAAAGAGTTCTACATCGTCTAGATGCTGCTGAACTTTTTCAGCTACATCTCCTGTGTTCCCAGTAGTTGTACCGTAGAAAAGTGCTGTGCTCACTGTAGATCCTAATAGTATTAAATTGTCTAAATAATAATGATTATCATTGGTTGCAGGCGCAGAATAGGGCTTTTACCAGAGCATGTCAACGATTATTCGCATCAATAACACTGCTAACTATTGCTAATATTAAAGGAATAAGTTAATACAAAAGAGTTATAAAAAAATCGCAGACGCCAAGTATGTATGATAGCTGTACTCCCGAAACCAAAGAAGCGGTTTCGGGATGCCTCAGTTACTCTTCTAGAGCCATGGCCTCTAATTCGGCTTCGCTAATAGGTTCTGGAATTGGCTCTAAATGTCTCGGGCCACCTTTTTTAGCAGACATTTTTTCTTTGGCCTTCGCCAGTTGTCGATCGATTTTATCGGTCAGGGAGTCAATAGCAGCGAACAGGTTAGGGGCGCTGGTTTTTGCATATATTTCTTTACCATTGGTATGCAAAGTAGCCTCTATAGCATCGGCGCGCTCTATGGAGTCTATGGTGATCTGGGCACTATTAATAATGTCATAGCGATGTTGGCTGTGTTTAAGCCAGGACTCGATCTTGTCTTTTACGGCGGGAGAAACTTTATCGTTACGGTGTGTAATGTTTATGATCATTTGTTATTCCTTACTGTTCTGTATTTATCTGGACACTTAAAGCTAAGTACAGGTTATTTTCAGTGAGCCGTTATTGAGACGGCTGTAAGGTTACCACTTCTCCTTGAAGTTAAATTTCGTAAAACTTAATACTAGTTACGACTAGTAATTTCACTATAGCGCTATTTAAGTTGAAAGGGGAGTGCTGATCGAAATTATTCACACTAAACTTGTTGCAGATCATATATGATATCCACAAATGTTATTAAGCAGTTGAATTTTATGGCGATATTTTGTGGTGGCAGTAGGATGAGTTTTCATTGTTTTTGGTTGTTACAGGGGGCAGGGGTTAGCTGTCTACCCAAACTTCACGCAGTGGTTCACCAAAATCGTCGTAAATAGTTTTTTTCACCCGACGTAGTTTTGGTTTTGTGCAAAGCGTTGGGAGGTGCTGTTTTCTGCGTCTATCTATGACATTTAATGTTTCAGAAATAGGTGTTCGCTGCTGTTTAGGCAATCCGTAGACAAATTGATTTCGATCGTACTTGCCGTCGATCAGAGAACTGTCCCCCTGTTCAAACTGCTTTATCTGACCACCCTGATTCAGATACTCATTTACTTGAGCGTCGAGGGAGTTTCTTATTTCAGATTTACTGGGTCGTTTTATCATGGCGTATATTATGCCTTAATTTAGGGGTAATGAAAAAAACCTAAGCTGTTTTTATGGATGTTTAGCCCAGAAATAGGACTAATTCAGATATAATAGTACAAATTTTTGAACTGTGAGTTGAAATGGAATATATATCCTTAAACAATTATCGTTATGCATGGTTTTTTAAGCATCGAGACCTTCCTGTCGAAGACGATATTCTGCAACTGATCAGGCCTTTGGCTGAGAATTCTTCTTCGCAAATCTGGCATCAACTGATCAGTAAAAATGCCAACCATCCGGACATGTTTGAGGCTGATGATTGGCCAGCCAAACAGTCTACCTGGAGTCAACAAGCACAATGGCAATCTCAATGGGAAAGCGATGAGCTGGATTTGCCTGAGCAGATAGAAGATTTTATTGACTGGGAAGGCAATACTGTTGTTTATTTTTGCTATCACGCAGACAACATGATTGAAACAACCTGGGAAATATTCTCCAGGCACTGGAAGAACTTCTTATTTTTAGACAATGGTCCTATATTGATAGGCAAGCGCAGAAGTGAAGTGATTCAATTCCACCACGATGGACACTTTTCGCTTGGCTGTAAATAAGCAATTGTTCACACCTTCTTCAATTGGCCCTTAAATATTCAGTAATTGGCTCTTTAAACTGAGCCGTCTCTGGCTTGTAATGCTTAAGCGTGGGCGAGTTGCAATTTAGGTTTATGGGTTGCCTTGCTGGATATTCCCAGAAAGCGTTTTAGTAGTTCATATATTCATTAGTATTATTAACATTCTAGAACTAACCCTTGAGTTTGTTTAGAGTTGAAACATTGGTAGTTGTTATTTGGTGTATGGATGAAAAATCATTTTTTCCCCTTTTTAGTCTGGTTTAAGTACTTAACTCTCAGTGATATAAAAGCGGACTTTATTGCCGGTTTGACCGGTGCAGTGATTGTGTTACCTCAAGGTGTTGCCTTTGCCACTATTGCAGGTTTACCGCCGGAGTATGGCTTGTATACCGCGATGGTGACCCCTGTTATAGCGGCACTGTTTGGATCATCAAAACATTTAATATCGGGTCCAACCACCGCTATCTCAATCGTTGTTTTCTCTTCCATAAGCGGCTATGCCGAGCCTGGCAGTGAGCAGTTTATTTCCATGGCATTAACACTTACGCTAATGGCAGGAGTCTATCAATTGGCCTTTGGCCTGGCCAGGCTAGGGAAATTGGTCGATTTTGTATCGCATACAGTGGTTATAGGCTTTACTGCCGGTGCAGCAATATTGATAGCAACCAGCCAAGTTCAGCATATTACCGCTATTGACGGGCAAAACGGCCAGTCATTTTTTCAGAGCTGGCTAGCGACCTTTAGTCACATAGAATCTCTCAACTGGTCGGTGGTTAGTGTCGGCTTAGGGACTTTGTCGGTTGCCATACTGGTAAAGAAATACTGGCCCAAATTACCAAACTTATTAGTGGCCATGGTAGCAGGTAGCCTGCTGGCGCTCGCTATCGGCAGCGATGCTGGAATTACCTTAGTCGGTGCAATCCCAGCGGGACTACCACCCTTATCCATGCCCGACCTGTCTTTGCATACTTTGCGGCAACTGGCCCCTGAAGCATTTGCCATCGCGTTACTGGGGCTGATTGAAGCCGTTTCAATCAGCCGAGCTATCGCCATTAAATCACATCAACGTATCTACCCTAATCAAGAGTTTATCGGCCAGGGCCTGTCAAATATAGTGGGCAGTTTTTTTTCTTGCTACGCCGGCTCAGGTTCTTTTACCCGTTCAGGAGTTAACTATGCAGCGGGGGCGAAATCAGGATTATCAGCTATTTTTGCCGCTATTTTATTAATCTTTATCGTACTGTTAGTTGCTCCTCTGACAGCATATTTGCCTGTCGCTGCCATGGGCGGTGTAATATTAATAGTTGCTTATAATTTAGTCGATTTTGCACATATAAAAAAGATTTTAAGCACCAGTAAAGCAGAATCGTCGGTACTGCTGATTACTTTTTTCTCAACTTTGTTTCTGGAGCTGGAGTTTGCCATTTATTTAGGGGTGATGGTGTCGCTAATTTTATTTCTGGCAAAGACCTCCACCCCTGAAATTACCGAGATGTCACTTAACATTGAACAACACCGCTTTGTTGAAGCTACTCTTCATCCTGGATATCAATGCCCCCAGTTAAGGGTACTGCGTATAGATATGTCGATTTATTTCGGATCAGTTAATCATATCCAAAATCGCATTGAGACCATTTTGAACCAGCCAAGTGTCAGCAGGATTTTAGTTATTTGCGGTGGAATAAATTTTATTGATTTGAGCGGTACTGATTTACTGATCAGTTTGGATAGGAAGCTTAAAGCAAAAGGGGGCGGCCTATACTTTTTTGCTATGAAGCCGCTGGTTAAACAGCGTGCTTTCAAGTTAGGCCTAACACCGGCGATCGCAAAAGAATGCTTTTATGACAGCAAACGCAAGGCGATTGAAGATATCTTTGTACAGCTGCGACCCGATATCTGTGAAAATTGCCAGCAACACGTATTTAAAGAATGCGCTAAATACGATTAGTGCAATGTATAGCATTGAAGTTGCCGTTAAAGGGGGCTTTGAAGGTCTGTTAGAGGTCCGGCTCATCAGTCCAATGCAGTGCCTGCAAAAATTCAGTGACCTGAAAATGCCTAACGTTGTCACTGGAAAAAGTAGCGCTCCACTGCGACCAGTCGCCGTTTGAGACTACAGCTACTCTCGCTATCTCTACTTGACAATTCATATAGAAGCGCTCTACACACCAACTTGAAGGTGATTCAATGCTGTTAAGTTGGTGGTCTAAATACAACAGAACTCTTAATTTATGCTTAGGTTTTAGTTGTTTTTTTATCTGCTCGAGAAAAACGTCTTGATAATCTGTCTCGCTGAGAATTTCGGACGCTTGCAGTACCAGTATATCGCCGGCCGAATCAGGTAATACATATAACATTAATTTGCCACTAGATGAGTTTTTGAAGATGTTAGCACTTAAGTGCCGGGGGATTCTACGTGGAAACACTGTTGTGAGCTATAAGAATTTTAGTGGTAGTGCAGCGGGTATAGAAGGGTAATCCAATAAACAGGTGGCTAATCTAATAGTGAAAGTCATCTATTAGACTAGCCGCCCGGGTATTCATTTTGCTGTGAGGATAACAGCAACCTGGCTATTATTACTTAGACGTTTTACCTTCAAAAAACATGTTCATAGTGAACTCGTTAACGCCGTATTTGACAGTATCAATTTCAAAGTCAGCAAATTTCAAATCGACAGTTCCCTCAAAACCAGCGCGGTAATCTCCCCATGGAGAGTCCCCTTCACCAATTAACAGTGCGTCGAAAGTGATTGATTTAGTAACACCGTGTAAGTTCAAATCACCGGTGACATTCACTTTTCCATTGCCAATGTCTTGAATGTTACTACTGGTAAATGTTGCGGTTGGATATTTTCCAGCGTCTAAGAAATCAGCGCTCATGACATGCTTATCGCGCTTGGCGTGATTGGAATCGAAGCTTTGCGCGTCTAAAGTGACATTTATCTTCGAATCATTCGGCTTGTTTTTGTCGTAACTAAATGTTCCGGAAAAATTGTTAAAACGTCCTTTAACCCAGCTGACGCCAATATGCTTAACTTTTACATCTATCTGTGAATGAGCACCGGCTGATGGGTCGTCTATTATATAGTCGGCAGCGAAGGATAATGGGCTAACAGTCGCCAGCGTTGCAGCCAGTAAGGTGGTCTTTATTAATGCTTTCATTTTTTCTCCTCAATGCCCAATATGTTGTTGAGCGTGTTGTCTTTATCAATAATATGATGTTTAAAAGCGGCTAGAGTGTGTAGAGTCACTAAAGCCATCAATGCGTAAGCTACCAGCAGATGTATTTCTCCTGCTGTAGTGGCCTGATTATTAAAAAACTCGGCGGGCCCTGGAATAACAAACCAATCAAATATTTTTATTCCCGCACCGCCGGCAAAAGAAATTAATAACCCGGCAATCAGTACTACAAAAATAAGTAGATACATTAAGTTATGTGCTGCGTTGCTGGCTCGATTGACAAACCTGCTGTTGCTCGCTGCCGGTTCAGGTGAGACATTCACTGCCTTCCAGACCAACCGAAATGCCATTAAAGCAGCGACCAGAATCCCAATGGCCTCGTGGATTTGCGGTGCTAATGTATAGAACGAATCGTAGTAACTAAGTTCCATCATATACAGGCCTAAAGCAAATAAACCTATGATAGCTATAGCTAAAAACCAGTGAAGTAAAATTATAATCCAGCCAAATTGTATCTTGCTATTTTTGTAATGTTTAATAAAACTCATTGTGAACCATATGTTTTCTAGTGTTTGGGCTTGAGGTGGACGTGTTATTTCACCAATGTAACGAGTTCGCAAGCATTTGTCTCAAACTTTACAATACTTTACACCAAGCTAGTTGTAGCATTGAGCTGCAGAGCAGCTATCGTACTTTTACTGCGTTTCCCTGTTACTCATCTATGCAGCAACACTCTATTCATATATTATCAGTGCGTCCAATGCATAAAGGTGATGATTGGTATGCGTGAAGTGAATTTGCGATCCGTTGATTTAAATCTACTGACGATTCTTCAAGTTTTGCTGGAAGAGCAGCACGTTACCCGTGCAGCCGAGCGTCTACATATGAGTCAGTCAGCCGTCAGCAGAGCCCTGCAAAGACTGCGGCTGCTATTCAATGATCCGCTGCTAGTAAAAGGTGTAGATGGCTATAGTCTGTCCAGTAGAGCTAATAAGATAGCGACTGAATTAACCTTGACTTTGCAGACAATGTCCAGATTTATACGTGAGCCTGAATTTGATTTAGCAACTGACAAGTCGACGATCAGGCTGGCCGGGGTCGATTTGGAAGGCTGGATTAATATGCCTGAGTTAGTCGCTGATATATTGCAGCAGGCACCCCGAGTCAGATTGGAAGTTTCTTCTAACCCCGCCGATTATTTTGCATTGCTCGGCAGTGGTGAAGTAGATTTGTTGGTGTCGGGGATGGCTCCTAGCAGAGCCAAAGAGTACTTTCACTGTGCAAAACTTGGCAATTCTGAACTGGCTGTAATGATGGGGAAGAATAATCCGCTGGCAAAAGGCAATTTGGACCTGGATAGATACTTAAAAGCTGAGCATGGCTATGTCACACTGACCGGTAAGGGACCGACTTTCATTGATGATCAACTAGAAACTATGGGTCTTAAGCGTAATGTAGTGTTAAAGATTTCTCATTTCTTATCTGTGGTTGACTACTGTGAGCGAACGAATATTTTATTTATGTTACCGGTAGAGCTAATTAATGGCTGGTTCGAGGGCCGCGATGTGGTGATAAAGCCACTGCCCAAACAACTGTTTAAACCCAAAGCGGAGTTCTTTTTATACTGGCATGCCCGCTCTGATACTGATCAGCTACACCGTTGGATCAGAGAGAAAATAATCACAGTGAAACAAAGTAAATAAGAAAAAAATTGGCCCAGATAGCTGTGAAATAATAGTTTTTTTAATTATTGAATTTCTTTTTGCATTATCAGTTGAGGCTGGTATACTGCGCGCTCTCAATCGAGAACAAGCGGAACAATCGCTGAGCTATGGTAGCTCTGTCGGTCCTCTCGCAACGATAAATCGTTAACCTGGTCAGGCCTGGAAGGGAGCAGCCACAGCGATCGACTCGTGTGCCGGGATGTGGCTGATGGAGCTGCTTCCAATCTTTAAAAGCCTCAAAACCTCAAAACCTCAAAACCTCAAAACCTCAAAACCTCAAAACCTCAAAACCTCAAAACCTCAAAACCTCAAAACCTCAA
>MAAC01018415.1_pt1 | contig 90394 bp, 84 predicted proteins | sample 1115981 | NCBI WGS metagenome assembly MAAC01 (sample SAMN04961126, study PRJNA320927) | seawater metagenome | isolation source: sample BD02T64 sea water enriched with oil for 64 days | place: USA:Gulf of Mexico | collected 2013-07-27 | reverse complement strand
TGTAGATCGCGGTGCCGTTGCCATACTCGTGGTCCATCGCCAATTGGATGGCCTCTTCGTAGGTTTGTGCCCGCACGGTTGTCAGCACTGGGCCAAAGATCTCTTTGGTGTAGATATCCATGTCCGGGGTGACGTTGTCGAACAGGTGCGGGCCAACAAAAAAGCCATCCTCGTAACCCTGCAGCGAGAAGTCACGGCCATCGACCACCAGTTTGGCACCTTGCTCGACACCAGTCTCGACCAGCCGCAGGATGTTTTCTTTGGCGGCAGCGGTGACAACCGGGCCATAATCGACATCATTGCCCGACGTGTAAGGGCCAACTTTCAGGCTCTCAATACGCGGGATCAGTTTTTCGATTAGCTTGTCGGCAGTTTCTTCACCAACTGGAACAGCAACCGAGATCGCCATGCAGCGCTCGCCAGCCGCACCGTAACCAGCACCGATCAGCGCGTCGGCGGCCTGATCCAAGTCGGCGTCAGGCATGATGATCATGTGGTTCTTGGCGCCGCCAAAACACTGAACGCGCTTACCTTGCGAGCAGCCCGTGCCATAGATGTACTCGGCAATCGGAGTCGAGCCAACAAAGCCGATCGACTGAACTGTATCATTGTACAGGATCGCATCGACGGCCTCTTTGTCGCCGTTGACCACCTGAATGATGCCTTTGGGCAGGCCAGCTTCTTCCAGCAGTTCCGCCAGCATCAGCGGCACAGAAGGGGCGCGCTCGGACGGTTTCAGGATAAAGGCGTTGCCGCAGACGATGGCCGGCGCAAACATCCACATTGGGATCATCGCAGGGAAGTTGAACGGGGTGATGCCCGCGGAAACACCCAGAGCCTGGCGCATGGAGTACATATCGATGCCGGGACCTGCGCTGTCGGTGAAATCACCTTTCAGCATCTGTGGTGCACCGATGCAGTACTCGACGACCTCCAGGCCACGTTGCACGTCGCCTTTTGCATCGGGGATGGTTTTACCGTGCTCGCGGCTCAATGCCTCGGCCAGCTTGTCCATGTCGCGGTTCAGCAATGACACGTATTTCATCATCACACGGGCCCGGCGCTGCGGGTTCACAGCCTCCCAGGCAGGTTGTGCTGCCTTGGCGAAAGCAACGGCTGCCTCCAGCTCTTCCTTGGACGCCAGCGGTACTTTGGCTTGTACTTCGCCGGTCGCTGGATTGAATACATCCGCAAATCGCCCGGATGTGCCTTTGACGTGTTCGCCATTGATAAAGTGAGTCAGCTCTTGCATTGGATCCTCCGCAATTTAGTTGATGTGAGCATAGGCTTGCAAAAATCGTCGGAAAAGAGGAAAGATTCCAAATAGGTTTTGCAGGAACGCAAAATGTCAGCAGAAGTTGAGCGGGGCGAAGAGAATGAAGAGTATGGATCCGCAATGGGATGATATGAAAGTGTTTTTGGCAGTGGCGCGCGAGGCCAGTCTGTCAGGGGCAGGGCGGATATTAAAGATGGACCCGGCAACAGTAGGCCGACGGGTTGCCAGATTTGAAACGGCGCTTGAGACTCTTTTGTTTGTGAAGTCCCCGCAGGGCTATGCATTAAGCGCTGCTGGCGACCGATTGTTAGTCCACGCCGAAGAGGCCGAACAGGCCATGCGCGCAGCCAAAGAGGCGCTGAGCGGGCCAAGTGATACGCTGGCGGGGCAAATCCGTATTGGGGCTCCGGATGGCAGCGCCAACTACCTGTTGCCTCAGGTCTGCGCGCGGATCAGTGTTGATAATCCAGATTTGGATATTCAAATCGTATCGCTGCCACGGGTGATCAACCTTTCGCGGCGCGAGGCTGATATGGCGATCACTGTCAGCGCGCCGACAGCGGCCCACCTGAAGGTGGAGAAGATTTGTGACTACAAGCTGCACCTCGCGGCATCACGACATTTTTTAAAAGAATTCCCGCCGATCACCAACGTCGAAGACCTGAAAAAACATCGCATGGTTGGCTATATTCCGGATATGATCTTTGATCGTGAGTTGGATTATCTGAATGAGTTTGGGCTAGAGCGGGTGGCGCTGGCGTCAAACTCGGTCTCGGTGCAATTGAAACTGGTAACCCAAGGCACGGCTCTTTGCGTGGCACATGATTTTACACTGCCGTTTCACCGCTCGCTAAGAAAGGTTCTGGCAGATCAAATCAGTCTGACCCGCAGCTTTTATCTGGTGCGACATCATGGGGATCAACGCAGCGAGCGGCTGAACCGCTTTGCCGAGGCGCTGAACAAGGGTTTGCGCGATGAAGTAACACGACTCGAAGGCCTCACTTGACAAGGCCGGGTATTCCGGCAACCCTTGGAAATACGATGTAAAATTTCAGAGGAGCGCTTATGCTAGTTCATCTAATTCTGAAATCGAAGGACAGCGGTGGTGTCGTAACTATCGCGCCTGATGCCAGTATCTCGGAAGCTGCGAAACTGCTGTCGGATCGCCGGATCGGGACCGTTGTGGTGTCTTCGGATGGCGAACATGCCGAAGGTATCCTGTCCGAACGGGATATTGTTCGGGAATTGGCAAAATCGGGTGGCGGTTGCCTGGAAAAACCGGTGAGTGGGTATATGACTCGCAAACTGGTGACCTGTACCAGCCATGACAATGTCGGTCAGATCCTGCAGCAGATGACCAATGGTCGGTTCCGGCACATGCCAGTGGTTGACGGTGAAAAAATGATCGGGCTGATCAGCCTGGGCGATGTCGTCAAGGCGCAGCTGTCGCAGGTGGCGATGGAAAAAGACGCGTTGGAAGGCATGATCATGGGACATTAAGTCTCAGGCAGGACCTCAGTATTTCCACCCTCTTGCGCTGCACTGCGCAAATGTGTTTGCGTGTGCAGCATATCTGACCCAGCAGGAGGCCGCCATGCGCGTTGCTCTGTATCCAGGCACTTTTGATCCGATCACTATCGGTCATATCGATATCATCCGGCGCGCCAGCGCATTGGTGGACAAATTGGTGATCGGCGTGGCGATCAACCGGGACAAAGGGCCGTTGTTTTCCTTGGAAGAACGGGTGGCGATGATCGAGGTGGAATGCGCCAAGCTCAGCGAGCAGACCGGCACCGAAATTGTTGCCCATCCGTTTGAGAACTTGCTGATTGACTGTGCCAATGATGTCGGCGCTCAGATCATTGTGCGCGGTTTGCGCGCGGTGGCTGATTTTGAGTATGAATATCAGATGGTTGGTATGAACCGGGCGCTGGATAGCTCGATCGAAACTGTGTTCTTGATGGCCGAGGCCCGGCACCAGGCGATTGCCAGCAAACTGGTCAAGGAAATTGCCCGATTGGGGGGCGATGTGTCAAAATTTGTCACGCCTAAGGTCAATGATGCCTTGCAAAAACGCCTAGGGAAATAACTTACGCAATAAGGGAGGGGCAGGGGCTCTTCCCTTATTTTGCAGGCAGGGTTTCGACAAAGCTGAGCGCCAGGAACACCCAATCCCGCAAATCATCGAGTGAGCAAGATTCCTCGTCGACAAAGATCATTCCTCCCATTCGCCTGCCGCCCAATTCTACCACTGAGGCCCCGGGCCGGGCGAGTGCAATAGACTCGTTTTCTTTGCCAACCCGGAACATGAAACGACCCTCACCTGTTTTCGCCCGATCGGCGCCGCCGACCATGTTACCGTTGAGCAAAAAGCAAAGCCCGCCCATCATGCGTTTCTCGCTGAATGGCAACTCAACAGGCAGGGCCTCTCTGAACCTATCGGCCAAGTGTGGATCATATGCCATCGCTGCTACTCTACTCTGCTGGATTGGACGGGGGCATTTCCGGGCAGGACGGCAAGTCAGTGGCGATGGGGTCCCACGAGGCAGCCCGACTGGCATAGACGGTCATTTGCGGCGCGGCAATTTCTGGGTCATCCAGACTGGAGGCTCGGGGAAATACGACACCAGCCATGCCAGAATTGATGGAATAAAGTGCTGACCCGCAGTTGGGGCAAAAGAAACGATCAACCTGGTTGCCGCTATCAACTTGCTTGGAGAATGAACTGAGCGGACCTGAAATGGTGAAGGCGTCATTTTGCACCATTAGATGGGTGCAATGGCCAGTGCCGCTGGACTTGCGGCAGTCTTCGCAATGGCAATGTACGGCAACCTGCGGTGTTGCAGAGCAGGTATAGCGGGCATTGCCACACAGGCAGCCGCCGGAAAATACGTCAGACATTTAATTTCTCCCAAGCGTGAATGGTTTGGTTTGTATTCCTGTTGTTAGCGTAGTAAGTAGTAACTAGCAAGTCGCTAGTTATTGGAAGTGAAAAGGGACGTTTATGGAAAGAGATCACCGGTCGGGATGCCCGATTGCGACGACATTGGATATTGTCGGCGATCGCTGGACCCTTGTCATTCTGCGGGACATGCTGTGTGGGAAATCGCGGTTTTCCGACTTCATGACCTCGCCCGAGCAGATTACAGCCAGTGTGCTGACAGATCGTCTGGCGCGAATGGAACGCGAGGGGTTGGTGGTCAAAAAGACCTATCAACTGCGGCCTAAGCGTTATGAATATCGTTTGACTGATAAGGGTGAGGCGCTGTTGCCAGTCACTCAGGCGATGAGCATTTGGGCCAATCGCTTTATGCCGGACACCTGGACCCCGCCGGAAAGCTATATGAACCGAGACATCGGTTGAGAAATATTAACGCCAGAAGGCGACCCAGTCGATCAGTTCAAACATGCGCTTGCCCAGAAACACCATATGGCCAGTGCCTGTCAGCATGATGTCTACTACAATTGCGACGAGGATGATCAGGCCAAGCACAATGGCAATTTTATGGGTCATCAGGTCTCGCCTAAAAAATACGCCCGGCCAGATATGCCTGACCGGGCGTGAAAGCTCAAGCTTATGCTGTGTTTAGCAGCTCTGGGTTAGGCCGAAAGGCGGCCCATGGCGACAGCAACATCAGCCATCCGCACCGAGAACCCCCATTCATTGTCATACCAGGCCAAAACCCGGACCAGGCGGTTGCCGACAACGCGGGTTTGTTCAGGTGCGAAGATCGAGCTTTCTGGCGAATGGTTGAAGTCAATGGACACCAGCGGTGCCGGTTCATATCCGACCACCCGCGACATGCTGCCATTGGCGGCTTCACGCATGACGGCATTGACCTGATCCACGGTGACATCACGCGACGCAATGAACGTCAGATCCACCGCAGAAACATTGGGCGATGGAACCCGCATTGCAGATCCGTCCAACCGGCCTTTCAGGTTTGGTAGAACCTCGCCGAGGGCCTTGGCTGCGCCGGTTGAGGTCGGGATCATCGACATCGCTGCCGCGCGGGCGCGGTACAGGTCATCATGGCGGCGATCCAGTGTTGGTTGATCGCCGGTGTAGGCATGAATGGTGGTCATCTGGCCGTATTCTATGCCAATGCCATCATCCAGCGCCTTGGCCAGTGGCGCCAGACAGTTGGTGGTGCAGGACCCATTCGAGATCATGGTGTCCGAGGTTTTCAATTCGCCGTCGTTGACACCAAACACGATTGTGCGGTCGATGTTTTTGCCGGGGGCCGACAACAGCACCTTCTTGGCGCCACGTTCGATATGCACTTTGGCCTTGTCGCCGTCATTGAATTTGCCGGTGCATTCCAAGACCACATCACAGCCCGACCAATCGAGCTCGTTCATGTCATAGGTCGAGAACATCTGCATGTCACCGCGCCCCAGATTCATGGTGCCATCACCCAGAGTGACTTCGCCCGGATAACGGCCATGCACAGAATCAAACTTGATCAGATGGGCTGCAGTTTCCAGTGGCCCGGTGGCGTTCACCTTGATCACTTCGATGTCGTCACGGCCTGAGGCGGCGATATGTGACAGGGTGCAGCGGCCAATGCGGCCAAATCCGTTGATCCCGACTTTGATGGTCATAGAGTCTCTCCTGACGGCAATTCTTAGACTGGATATAGACCGCCACCGGATGGGTCGAAAGGGAGAATAAGGATATAAACCCATACTGTTAGCGCAAATAGTTGATGATATCGGTAACGGAAATTGACCGGTGGCGATAACGGTGTTTGACGGTGGCGCTAACACTTGTACGGCCCGCCGTTTCGGGTAGGTTGGATGCTGGAAACAGAGAGTTAAAGGGACACGGGATGAGCGGATTGCTGGCACTGCTGGATGATGTGGCGGGAATTGCCAAGGTTGCGGCGGCGTCGATTGACGATGTGGCAGCACAGGCGTTAAAGGCCGGATCAAAGGCCGCTGGTGCCTTGATCGACGATGCCGCCGTGACGCCCAAGTACCTGCATGGGTTTGCCGCCAGTCGCGAACTGCCAGTGATCTGGAAAATTACCAAGGGCTCGCTGAAGAACAAACTGCTATACTTGCTGCCCATCGGCTTGTTGCTGGCGAACTTTGCGCCCTGGTTGATCTCTCCGTTGTTGATGCTGGGTGGGTCATATCTGTGTTTTGAAGGCGCTGAGAAGATCTATCATCTGCTGGTGCCCCATGAAGAAACACATGTCTTCAAAGAAGACGAACCGGGTGATCCAGCGCATCTGGAAGAGAAAAAGGCAGCAGGGGCCATCAAGACCGATTTCATTCTGTCGGCAGAAATCATGACCATCGCACTCGCCGAAATTCCCGATAGCAACATCTGGATGGAGGCCGCAACGCTGGCCTTGGTGGCAGTTGGCATTACCGTGGCCGTCTATGGCTCGGTTGCGCTGATCGTCAAGACAGACGACGTGGGTCTGTATATGGCGCAGAACGGAAATTTTTCCGTAACGCGCAAGTTGGGGACTGGTCTGGTACGGATGATGCCGGGGTTCTTGAAGGCGCTGATGGTGGTTGGCACGGCTGCGATGCTGTGGGTTGGCGGTTCTATCGTCATCCACGGGATGGAGCAGATGGGCTATGGCTGGTTGGGCCATCATATCCACGACTACGCCGCTGCCGTGGGGCATATGGTGCCCGAGGCATGGATGGGGTTTGTAGAATGGTTTGCCAAGGCGACCATGGACGGTGTGTTTGGACTGGCGCTGGGGTTTGTTTTGATCCCGGTGGCGACCAAGGTAATTGCGCCGGTGGTTGGGATGGTTAGCTCAAGTAAAGAAAGAAATTGATGCAAAATTTTATTGATCCAAGCGCGGAAGTTTACTGGAGGCTTACTGAGAAAAAGCCCGATTATGTCGTTAGGAAGTTAAGCAAACTTGGGGCCACACTAATGATGTCGCTTGCGATCTTTCTAGGATGTATGGGGGCGACTACCGTCGGAGCAAATGAGATTCACTTCGATTCATGGAATTTGTCTTCAGAGGCGCGGCAGGAAGTTAATCGACTTAACCAAAGGGGGGGAATAGATCTCAATTTTCAGTCAGATAACATGTCTGACTACGATTTTTTCTTTGCAATTGTTGACGGGTATGATCGCATCGCGGAATTTCCATACTACGATGCGTTCAAGCTGCAGGAAATGTCATTATCTCCGGATAAATTCGCTGTAACCGAAATTGTTTATGTGCTCACAGGTAACGATAATTTTAAGCTAGTTTTACTTGATGGAGCCTACTTTGGAGAGTTGAGCCAGAAGTGCATTGGTAGATTGGTGTTTGACCTTATGACTGGAGTGCCCTTGGGTGAAAGGGACGGGGAAAACATATTAGGTTACCAAAGCTGTTTAACTAGGGACGGTTAGCAGGTGTTCTGAAATATTTAACCTTGTTGGATTGGTTAAGCGGTAGGAACCTAGTGGACACTAAAAATTGCTGTTTTATGCGCATTAACTCGGAGGGCGCGCTTGGCACCCACCCCTCGGTCTGGACGCAGGTTCATATCAATCAATAATCGCTTCAAAAGAAAAGGGCGCCCAAAGGCGCCCAATCTTGTTTCAATTGTCTGAAGCGGTTCAGCCCAACAAGTCTTTGACCTTAGCAACGGTCGCATCCGCAGTGATGCCGAACTTCTCGTACAGCTCATCCGCTGGGGCTGACGCACCAAAGCCAGTCATGCCAACAAAACCAGCCTTCTTGTCCTGGCCACGCTCGCCCATCAGCCACTGATCCCAGCCACCGGCGCGCATGGCGGCCTCGATGCCAACCCGTACTGGGCCAGCAGGCAGAACCTTGCGGCGGTAGGACAGATCCTGCGCGGCGAACAGCTCCATGCAGGGCATGGACACAACGCGAGTGCCGATACCGTCGGCTTCCAGCTTGGCCTTGGCCTCCATTGCGATCGCGACCTCGGACCCAGTGGCGATCAGGATGACCTGACGCTTGTTCTCGGCCTCGGCCAGCACATAGGCCCCTTTTGACGTCAGGTTGCTCAGCTTGTGGTCGGTCCGCACGGTTGGCAGCCCCTGACGGGTCAGTGACAGAACCGAAGGAGTTTCCTTGGTGGACAGCGCAATTTCCCAAGCTTCGGCTGTTTCAACAGCATCGGCGGGACGGAACACATAGGTGTTCGGGGTCGCGCGGCAGATCGCCAGGTGTTCCACCGGCTGGTGGGTTGGGCCGTCTTCGCCAACACCAATACTGTCGTGGGTCATCACAAACACTGTTGGGATCTTCGACAGGGCCGCCAGACGCATCGCAGGGCGTGCATAGTCGGTGAAGCAAAAGAAGGTGCCCGAGTAGGGGCGGATGCCGCCGTGCAGCGCCATACCGTTCAGCGCAGCGGCCATGCCGTGCTCGCGGATACCCCAATAGACGTAGCGACCCTTGCGGTTGTCGAGGTCAAACACACCCAGATCACCGGTCTTGGTCAGGTTCGATCCAGTCAGATCGGCCGAGCCACCAACGGTTTCCGGCATGATCGGGTTGATCACAGCCAGCGCCATCTCAGAAGCTTTACGGGTGGCAACCTTTGGCAAGTCTTCGCTGATCTGCTTTTTCAGCGCTTTGACAACAGCCGACAGCTTTTTCGGAGCATCCAGCGCATAGGCACGGTTGAACCGGTCCTGCTTCTGCTGCGAAACTTCCCCAAAACGAGTTTCCCACTCAGCGCGATCAGCAGCGCCACGGCTACCGATGGCTTCCCATTGGGATTTGATTTCAGCGGGGACCTCGAACGGGCCACCGGTCCAGCCATAAGCCTCTTTGGCGGCTTGCAGCTGATCTTTGTCAGTCAGTGCGCCATGACCCTTTGAGGTGTCCTGTGCGGCGTGGCCCAGAGCAATATGAGTGGCGCAGGCAATCATCGAAGGTTTTTTCGATTTCTTGGCGGCAGTGATCGCCTCGTCGATAGCCAGTGGGTCGTGGCCGTCGATCTCGATGACCTGCCAGCCCGACGCGCGGAAACGCTGGATCTGGTTGGTGCGATCTGACAGCTCGACTGAGCCGTCGATGGTGATGTTGTTGTTGTCCCAGAACAGGACCAGCTTGCCCAGCGAATGACGCCCGGCCAGACCCATGGCCTCTTGGCTGATGCCCTCCATTAGGCAGCCGTCGCCGGCAATCACGTAAGTGTAGTGATCGACAATCTTGCGGCCATACTGGGCACGCTGCATTTCTTCGGCCATGGCAAAACCCACGGCATTGGCAATGCCCTGACCCAGCGGGCCAGTTGTGGTCTCTACTGCGTCCAGCAGGAAGTTCTCAGGGTGACCGGCGGTGAGAGCGCCCATCTGGCGGAAATTCTTGACCTGATCCAAAGTGACCTGCGCGTCGCCGCAAAGGTGCAGCAGCGAATAGATCAGCATCGAGCCGTGGCCGGCTGACAGGATGAAACGGTCGCGGTCTGGCCACTGTGGGGCAGATGCATCAAATTTCAGGTGCTTTTCGAACAGCACAGTGGCGACGTCGGCCATGCCCATCGGCATGCCGGAGTGGCCCGAATTGGCAGCGGTAACAGCGTCAAGGGTCAGGGCGCGGATAGCCGCGGCCTTGGCCCAATGTTCGGGGTTGGCGGTACGCAGGGCAGTCAGGTCCACAGAGCTTGTTCCTTCGGGTTTTCACGCAGATAGCGGGGTGAATAGCAGCGATTTGGCAAAGATCAAGTATTGCTCGGCGTTAGATCGCTGCACAAGGTCAACATCGGCCTGCAAGTGCTTGATTGCAAACAGGGGGTAATTTACTCCTGCTTTGGGTAAGCTGGCGCAAGCTGAACCTTGCGCGCGATTCGTTTGCCGCGGTTGTGGCGTTGGGTTTTTTTAGATGATGTGGACGGGTGAGGAGCAGGCATGAGCCAAATCGAGGAATTGCAAAGCCGTATTACGGCAGCGATGGATCGGATCGGGACTGGATTGGGCGCATTGACGGCGGCTCAGGACAGTGCCGGGCAAGACGATTTGACCCAGGCTTTAGACGACGAGAGAATTGCTAACGCGCAGCTTGAGGAACGTCTCAAGACGCTCAAGGCGCAGCTGGCTGATGTTCCAGCGCCGGTCGACAATACAGAAGAATTGGAGGCCTTGCAGGCCGAGGTCGAATTGCTGCGCAACGAAGTTGGCAACCAGGATGAAAAAGACGCGTTGAAAAGCGAAGTGGCGCGGCTGACCTCTGAGATGGAGGCCGCGAGCAATACCGCCGCCTTGGAAGCAACCGAAGGCAAGGCTGCCTCGGACGGTGAGATTGCCGAGTTGAAAACACAAATGGCTGCGCTGCAAACTCAGATCGATGTGGCTGCTGGCGTCGGTGATGATGCGGCTGACACAACCGAATTGACCGCCGAGATTGACACTCTTAGGGCAGAGGTGGAACAGTTTAAGGCCGCAGCAGAGGCTCAGCCCAGTGCCGAGCCAGCTGTGGACAATAGCGAAGAACTGGCCCGACAAAACGAAATGCTGGTGCGGCTGGACACCGAGTTGCAGCAACTTCGTCATGCCAATGAAAGCCTGCGCAGTGCAAATACCGCGCTGCGTGAGGCAAACGCCGCAGGGGTTGGAGATGCAGGGCTGATCAATTCAGCCATGGAAGCCGAGATCGAAGGGCTGCGCGCTGCGCAGGCCAGCGATCAGGCTCAGGTCAATGCTGTTTTGGCCAAGCTGGAACCTTTGCTGGCCAATGCGCAAAATCTGCCTGAAGGGGAGGAAGTCTGATGCCCGAGTTGACAATTCATATCGGCGGACGTGGTTTTGAAGTCTCCTGTCAGGATGGCGAGCAAAGCTATTTGCAATCGGCAGCCAAGATGCTGGATGACGAAGCCCAGGTCCTGTCGGATCAGATTGGCCGGATGCCCGAGGCGCGGATGCTGCTGATGGCAGGTCTGTTGCTGGCGGATAAGACCGCAGCGGTCGAGGACCGGATCAAGATTGTCGAGGCTGAACTGGCTGAGCGGGACGCTGAATTGGCGGATCTGCGCGCCGCACCAGCCCCCGAGCCAGAACGCATCGAAGTGCCGGTGGTGCCGCCGCTGGTGACCGATACGCTGGCTGAACTGGCCGCGCGCGCCGAGGCAATGGCCGCTCAGGTCGAGGAAAAAGTGGCTCAGTAAGAGCCCAGTTCCGGTCAGCCGCATATGTAACAACAAAGGCCCCCAGATTTTCTGAGGGCCTTTGTTGTTGGACAGATAGGCTTTAGCCGTTGGCTTCGCGGATCTTGTTGGAGGCCTCTTTGTCATATGCGATGCCACCTTCGTCAAACATGCCGTCCAGCTCGCCGGACAGGGTCATTTCGACGATGATGTCACAGCCACCGACAAACTCACCCTTAACGTAGAGCTGCGGAATGGTGGGCCAGTCGGAATAATCCTTGATGCCGGCGCGGATGTCTTCGTCAGCCAGCACATTGACGTCGGTGTAGTCGATGCCGATGTAGTTCAGCACCCCGGCCACCTTGGAGGAAAAGCCACACTGCGGCATCTCTTTGGTGCCTTTCATGAACAGCACTACATCATTGGCTTTGACGGTTTCGTCGATACGTGTCATTGCGTCGGTCATGTCGCGTTTCCTTGGTTCGAGGCGCGTTGGCGCGTTATTTCTTTCTTCGACGGGTAGTGGCGTCGTTAAATTTTTCCGTCCGTTGATTTTTGGCATGTGCCTTTTCGACCATGTCCAGATCGGTTGCTTCTTGCCCCAGCTCAACCTTTTCCGTCATTACGCGCGGAGAAGGTCTGGATTTAGACAACGGTTGCCTGCGGTTTCGCTTTACATAAGCTTCGATAGCGATTGCGGCAACCACAAGGGCAACAATTGTCAGTATGATCTGGGGGGCGGTCATTACTCCGGCGCTTTGGTGGTCAGGCCAAGAGCGTGGATTTCGCCGTTTGAGCCATCCATCTTGCCCTTGAGTGCAGCCATAACGGCGCGCTGCTGCTGAACCCGGTTTTTCCCGCGAAAGCTTTCGTCGATCACCTCGGCCGAAAAATGCACCCCGTCGTCGCCCATTACAGTGATCTCGGCATTGGGAAAGCTATCGCGGATCAGTGCTTCGATATCTGAGGCTAGCATGGCCATGGGGTCTTCTCCTGTGTCGTTGTCTAAGATGTAGATGCGGTGGCGCCGGGCTGCAAGGGGGGGCGGTGATCCCTGTGGAGCGCGCTGCGCGCGCGCAGGTTTGTTTTGGTCGGGGCATGTCGCGCGGTTGCCTGACGATACGGCGTGGTGTTGGTTGCATTGTTGAAAAGGATCAGGGGCCCACCAAAGCGACGCGTCTGAGCAACCCGTGCCTTGCGTCTTGCCTGCCATCTCCTCGACCCGCTGCCAAGAGAAATAGCCGCATCTCCGCGCTGCGGGGCCCCTCGGCGATTTCTCTGGTCATCGGGCCTGCGGGAGAGCCGCCTGTCCTTTAAGTGATGGGCGGCTCCGAAGCGATGCGGATCAGAGGCAGGCGTTAGGCCACCGCTGCGGCAAAGCTGTTGCGGTAGATCGCAGCCAATTCGGCCAGCGGCGCCTGGGATGCGCCGAGCTTGACAGTGTCGCCACTGAAACGGCCAACCGAGGCAATCGGCACTCCGGCTTGGCTTGCGAGTAACAGCAGCGCTTCGGCTTGGTCGAAATTGCAGGCCACCAGATAGCGGGCCTGATCCTCGCCAAACAAGTCGGCAGTGCTGCCCGCGTCGATCTGCACGCCAACGCCGCCTTCTTCAGCCAGTTCAAAGGCGGCGAGAGCCAGGCCGCCGTCGCTGAGGTCGGTGCAGGCCTTGATCAGATCGCGGTTGGTGCGGATGAAGTCACCATTGCGTTTTTCCGCCGCCAGATCCACCTGTGGCGCATCGCCATCTTCGCGGTTGAAGTGTTCAGCCAGCAGCGCTGATTGGCCCAAGTGGCCCATGGTCTCGCCGATCAACAGGGCAGTATGGCCGTCACGGGCGGCGCCATTGATTGGCTGCTCACCCGCTGCAATCAGCCCCACAGCGCCGATGGTGGGAGTCGGCAGGATGCCTTGGCCATCAGTTTCATTGTAGAGCGACACGTTGCCGGAGACGATAGGCATGCCCAGTGCGGTGACCGCCTCGCCAATGCCCTGGATGGCACCGACAAACTGGCCCATGATTTCGGGCTTTTCCGGGTTACCAAAATTCAGGTTGTCGGTTGTGGCCAGCGGCAGCGCACCGACGGCGATGAGATTGCGATAGGCCTCGGCCACCGCCTGTTTTCCGCCCTCAACCGGGTTGGCCTTAACATAGCGCGGCGTCACGTCCGAGGTGAAGGCTAGCATTTTTTCGGTGCCATGCACCCGGATCAGACCAGATCCAACGCCGGGACGACGGCTGGTGTCGCCCATCACTGTGGTGTCGTATTGCTCATAGACCCACTGTTTGGCCGCGTAGTTGGGCGAGGATATCAGCGCCTTGAGGCCCTCAATAGGGTCAACTTCGGGCAGCTCTTCCAGCGGTGCGGCGGCTGGGGTGGCCATCCAGGGGCGGTCGTATTCTGGGGCAGAGCCGGCCAGAGTCGCCAATGGCAGGTCAGCTTTGACCTCTCCATTGTGCAAGATCAGAAAGCGGTCTTCGGCGATGGTTTCGCCGACAATAGCAAAATCCAGGTCCCATTTGACAAATACGGCGCGGGCTTCTGCCTCGAGTTCAGGCTTCAGGACCATCAGCATGCGTTCCTGAGATTCCGACAGCATCATCTCATACGCGGTCATGTTCTCTTCGCGCTGCGGCACGTCCTCCAAGTTCAGCTTGACGCCCAGCTTGCCCTTGTCGCCCATCTCAACGGCCGAACACGTCAGGCCAGCCGCGCCCATATCCTGAATCGAGATTACCGCGCCGGTCGCCATCAGCTCTAGCGTGGCCTCCATCAGGCGTTTCTCAGTGAAGGGATCACCGACCTGAACAGTGGGGCGTTTTTCTTCGATGGTGTCGTCAAATTCGGCCGAGGCCATGGTGGCACCGCCAACACCGTCACGTCCGGTTTTAGCTCCAAGGTATACGACTGGCATGCCAATGCCCGAAGCCGCCGAGTAGAAGATCTTGTCGGTGTCAGCCAGGCCAGCTGCAAAGGCATTGACCAGGCAATTGCTGTTATAAGCGGGGTGAAAACGGACTTCGCCGCCTACGCAGGGGACACCGAAGCAATTGCCGTAGCCACCGACACCCGCGACCACGCCGTTGACCAGTTGCGTGGTCTTGTGGTGGGCTGGTTCGCCAAATGACAGCGAGTTCATCGAGGCAATCGGCCGCGCACCCATTGTGAACACATCGCGCAGGATGCCGCCAACACCGGTTGCAGCGCCCTGATAGGGTTCGATGTAGCTAGGGTGGTTGTGGCTCTCCATCTTGAACACCACGCACTGGCCGTCGCCGATATCAACGATGCCGGCGTTCTCGCCTGGGCCACAGATCACCTGTGGGCCGTCGGTTGGCAGGGTGCGCAGCCATTTCTTGGAGGATTTGTAGGAACAGTGCTCGTTCCACATCGCAGAGAAGATACCCAACTCGGTATAGGTTGGCTCGCGGCCGATGATGTCCAGGATACGCGCGTACTCGTCCGGGCTTAGTCCGTGGCTTTCAATCAGTTCGGATGTGACGGCTGGTTCCTGCATCGATCATATGTCCCCGGATGGCTGGATTTGCGCGCCTTTTAGGGCAAGCGGGCCTCCGGGGAAAGAGGAAAGCGGAAAACTAGGCTAAGGCTTCGGCAGTGCACGGGGCTGGGAAACTGTGCTGACGCTGCCAAACAAGCGCTCCCGTCCATCAACGGTTATCAAAGATACCCGCCTCTCGTTGGGCGTGGCGCCGCGCGTTGCGCGGCGCCACGCCCAAGTCTGCAAGGGGTATCGGCATTGCCGATGCGTCGTGCAGACGCGGGAGACTTTGTTTTGGCTGCCCGCGTCCAGGGACAGGATTCAGAACCGCTGTCCTACATAAATGTAGATTTGATCGTCGCCTAGATTGTTGTGGCTAATATCAACAGAGAAATCGACTGGGAACTTCTTGGAGACCCTATAGCGGGCACCCACACCTATGGCACTGTGACTGCCGCCATCATGTAGTTGGTCAAACTTGGCTCCGGTCCAGCCGATGCCGCCAAAGGCCACGGCGCCCCAGCGTGCGCCAAACCGATGACGGTATTCTGCCTGCAGGGAGGTAGACCGAAAGTCGAGAAATTGGGTCGAATTGAAGCCGCGCATATTGTCAGTAGCCCCAATCGAGCATTGATCGAAAAATGGCGTCTCGTCGGTGGTTGAGCAGATCACCCCCCGAAAAGCCAGATTGCTGTCGGTTCCGAGCGAATGGTAAATGTCATAAATTGCATAAGCCCTGTCATAACTGGGCCGTTGGCTGTCTTGGAAAAAGCCTCGTGTGGCCTCGGCTGTCAGCCGGGACCCGTCGGTGGGGTAGTCGCTGTCATTGCGGCGGTCCCAATCGGCGCTGAAACCCGCAGTTACAATTTCCAGGCCCAGATCTGGGCTGAAACGCGGCGGCAGTGCAGGTAGGCCAGGGAAGTCGGGGTTTATGGACGTATTCAAATACCGAAAAACCCCGCCAAAAGAGAGATCCTCGGTGACGCCGTAAGACAGGTTGAGGCGGGCAATTTCGCCGTCTTGGTGAATCGGAAATGGTCCCAAAGGCGTAAACAGATCATACCGTACATCTGCCTTGCCAGCAAATAGGCTGAGCAGCCAGCGATTGTTGTTGAAGGCGAGGTTGGCCAGCAAGCCAGCCGCCTGACTGCCATTGTCTGACCGCATCGCACCAAACCCGATAACCGAGGTATTGGAATTGGCGTCCATTTTGAACAGATAGCCCGCCCCAAGCGCCAGACCCGCACCGATGGTTGGATTGGAGAAGGGCACCGGGGCCACCACAACCGACCCATTCTTGAAGCCAAAACTGGTATCCTTGCCAGCTTGCTCGACGTGGTCCATTTGCTGTTGCACTTCATCTGCACCGACGGCGTGCCCCATATGTGGAGCAAGGCAGCAGAGCAAAGCCAGTACAACCGCGCGAGTTTTGCAACTTCTGGCTTTGCGGGGCGAAAATAACTTCGCCCCGCTGTGAAATGGGATGAGATGTTTTGTCATGCCTTGCTTTCTAAGGTCCGACTTACTTTTTCTCCTTGGCGGCTGCAGCCTCTTCAGCCTTAGCCTGCACCTGTTGCTGCACGGCGGCTCCAGCGGCCGCCGCGATGACCGTTTTGTTAGCTTCGCTCAGCGTTTCCGGGTCTTCCCCTCCGGGCAGAGCAACACGCACTTCGCGGCGGGCAAATTCGATGCCATTTGCCTTGAACTCATTGCGAACCCGATTGTAAATTTCCTTGCGGATGGTGAACTGAGTGCCTGGCTTGGCCATGAACTTGCCGCGCATGACGATACCCACATCGTCGAACTGGAACACACCCTGGCTTTTGAATGGCTCAAGGAAGTCATCTTTGAACAGCGGCTCCGCCATCATATCAGCACCGATCCTCTTGAAAATCTTTTTGACCTTGTTGGGGTCGGTATCAAACGGCACCGTGAACATCAGTTTCATGATCACCCAATCGCGGCTGAAGTTGGTCAGCTTGGGGATCTCGCCGTAAGGGATGGTATGCACCAGCCCACGGTGGTGGCGCAGTTGCATGGACCGGATCGAGATCTTCTCGACCGTGCCCATAGTGCCGGCAACCTCGACATATTCGCCGACACGGAACGCATCGTCGATCAGGAAAAACACGCCGGATACGATGTCAGCCACCAGTTTCTGAGCACCAAAACCGATCGCCAGACCAAGGATGCCAGCACCAGCCAGCAGTGGCGTGATGTCAATGCCAAGGCTGCCGATTGCCAGCAATCCAAAGATCACAACAATGGCGCCCTGGGCGCTGATCAGGGCCAGGGGCAGGACCGTGGTCAAGCGCGAGCCGCCTGCGCCGCCGCCTTCGCCGCCGCCCACGTCCCCTTCGACGGGCCCGATGCTGGTTTGCTCTTTGGCCAGCTTGCGGTTGACGTATAGCGAGACCAATTCGTAGATCACATAACCGGTGGCCACGGTCATGATAAATTCAACCGTATTGGCTGCAAAGCGTTCGCCCACACCAGCCGCTGCCAAGTTGCGCAGGTCGAGATTCCAAGACTCGGCCACCCGAAGCACCACAAACAGACCGACAATAACACGGCCTATCTTGATATAGCTGCGTTTGGTCGACCTATAGGCGGCCTCGGCCACCGCGCCTTCGCCAATCATTGGTGGCAACAAGTGGCGCACCAACCCGCGAATGGCTGTGTCAAAGATCGGGGCCAACAACAACCAAAACATCGTTGTGTAGTGCGGGGTTGTAAGCAGAAGTATGAAAAGGCCGTGACCCGAAAGAACTTGCACGACAAGCCATGTGACCAAGGCAACACCCACTCCAAAATAGGGGTAGGCTGCCGCGACCCATTTGTCGAACCGGCTACGGTCTGGGTCTGTGCCCAGCATCATTTGTGTCAGACCTTCGCGGGCTGTCCAGAAAATCAACGCCACATAAATATGTACGGCAGTGTTCAGCCAGAAACCAATCCTAGTCTCACTGATCGCAATACCATTGGCTATATCAAAGCCGATGATAAATAGGGTGAATCCACCCAGCAGAACCAATCCAATTAGGTTGCGGTGCAGATAGCCTGCCCAACGGTCGTTGATGTTCACCAAGCGAAGATCTGACCGATGTGGAGCCAAAACAAAACGTGAAATGGCTGCTCCCAAACGTGGGAACCAGATCAAATAGGTGACAAATGGACCGGCAAAACTCAGCTGCGCCGGAGTGAGAAGCGCCAGTCCAACAGTGCGAAGCACCGCGTAAAACGCCACCAATCCTAGGATATCACGCCCAAAACGACGCGCCAGAAAACTAAGCGCGCTCCATAGGGTGGCATCTTCGGTCGCAGTCTCTTTGCCTTGCCAGCGACGAGATAGCATGTTCACGCCCATCTCTGCTGCAAGCCCAGCACCAATGGCGATGGCCATAAAGGCAAATAGAGTTAGTATTCCCCCATCACCAAATGAGGCTCTGAAATTTGAGAGAGCTTCGCCTTGCTTTGTAAACAGGACTGGCAGTTTCGCGATGGCTGCCAGGCTTGGAGTATAGAACGCCTTCCAGTTTTCCTCGAGCAAGATGATTACACTTTTGCCTGATTGAGGGGCGGCTTGTGTTGCAGCCACCGCATCCAGCCGATCCAGCAACAGACCACGGACTTCATCATCCGACATCCGGGCGACCATTTCATGGATCGCCGCAGGAGTTAGCGGATCGGGGAGAGTGACCGTTTCTTCAGCAGTGCTGCCAGGCATCGGCAAGCCTGGTGTCTGGGCCGACAGTGGGGTCGCCAGTGGGGCTGCTATTGCCAGCATCACCAGGGCAACGATTCTAATTACGGTCAGAAATTGAGTGAAAGGCTGCAAAGAAGTAATCATTTTATCCTCTTGGAAATCAGTAGCCGTTTGAATGAGGCTATCTGTTGAACCTGTCGGTGGCTGAATGGAAGTCATAAACTAAGTGTTTGCCGCAGTTTGATGGAAATTGCCCCATAGGAAAAGCAAAAAAAAAGGCCGAGCACTAAGCTCGGCCGAAGTCCAACAGGGAGGTGAAGGCGAGACAATTGTCAGCGCCTTCGAGAGTGATTTAGGCGTAGCGCGTTCACGCTTCAAGGCTGGAAATGCTTAAGAAACGTCATTACCGCTATGCATAAAATGCATAGCTCACAATTTGCCCAACGCCTTTAGATGCTTGCGGTGTGCGATGATCTCGTTTTGGACAAAATCGCGAAAGGCGGAAATACGTCGGGAATGGCGCAATTCTTCCGGATAAGCCAAGTATACAGGGACTTCGGCTGCATATTTCTTTTGGAAAATTTGCACCAGATCGGGGAAGTCTTCGGTGACGTAATCCGGCAGAACGCCAATGCCCAAGTCATGCAGAACCCCCTGCAGCACACCGAAATAGTTGTTCACGGTGAGCATTGATTGCGGATTATGGGTCATCAAATTCTGCACCAAGGCAGCTGCGGATCCCACCTGGGCTGACCGTGGATTCTGGCAGATCAACCGGTGCGTTGACATATCCTCAAGCTCTTCCGGTGTGCCGTTGCGTTCAAGATACTCGCGCGAGGCATAGAGCTGCATTTTGACTGTCATCAGCCGTTTGCGGATCAAATCGGCCTGGCTGGGCTCTTTCATGCGAATCGCCACATCAGCTTCCCGCATAGGAAGATCAAGCACACGCTCTTCCAGCATCAGGTCGATTTTCAGGTCTGGATACTGCTCGTACAGCTTGGTCAGACGCGGCGCCAGCCACAGGGTGCCAAAGCCAAAAGTGGTGGTGACACGGAGCTCACCAAATACTTCTTCGTCGCTGTCACGGATCCGTGCTGACGCAGTTTCCAGCCGTTTGGACATGGCCACAGTGGCGTCAAACAGCAACTCACCTTGCTCGGTCAGGATCAATCCGCGCGCGTGACGGTGAAACAGCGTGGCGCTAAGGCTTTCCTCCAGCGCGCGAATCTGGCGGCTGACGGCAGACTGTGACAGGTTCAATTTGTCACCTGCATGAGTCAGGCTGCCCGCATCGGCAACCGCGTGAAATATTCTAAGCTTGTCCCAATCCATGTGCATCTCTTTTGATCTGATAGGTCTAACCTATATGATTTGTATCACTTGTTTCAATTTCAACCGTAGCCCTGAAATGTGTTTTGGTAAAATACGACTATACAGGTCAGCATTTGTGACCTATTAATTGCTGTAACAGTGCACGCCAGTCAAGGTTGGGAGGCCCCGATGAGCTCGCAGAAAATTTCGCTCAACGATAAATACGATTTGGAAAAATCGCCCGTCATGCTGAACGGTACTCAGGCGCTGGTGCGTCTGATGCTGATGCAAAAGGCCCGTGATGTTGCCGCCGGGTTGAACACCGCTGGTTTGGTCACCGGCTATCGCGGCTCGCCACTGGGTGCTGTAGATATGATGATGACGCGGGCTGAAAAGCAGCTCAAAGCCGCCGATGTGACATTCCAACTGGGCCTGAACGAGGATCTGGCAGCAACTGCGCTATGGGGCAGCCAGCAGGCCGAGGTGCGCGGCGAGGGGAAGTTCGACGGGGTATTTGGCCTTTGGTACGGCAAAGGGCCGGGGGTTGACCGCTCGGGCGATGTCATCCGTCACGCCAATATGGCCGGCAGCTCCAAACATGGCGGCGTGTTGATGGCGATGGGCGATGACCATACGGGTGAGTCGTCGACGGTGTTGCACCAGTCCGAATGGGCCTTGATGGATTCGTATCTGCCCATTGTCAGCCCCGCTGGTGTGCAGGAAATTCTTGATTACGGTATCTATGGCATAGCGCTCAGCCGGTTCTCGGGCCTCTGGGTTGGCCTGAAGACGATGAAAGACACCATCGAGGTGACCTCGGTCGTGGATGGTGACCCAGACCGGATCAAACTGGTGACGCCTGAATTTGAGATGCCCACCGACGGGTTGAACATCCGCCTGGCTGATGATCGGTTCCAGCAGGAAGACCGCATTATCGATCACAAACGCTTTGCCGCCGAAGCGTTCTCGCATGCCAATAAGATGGACAAAAGGATCTGGGGCCAGCGCGGTGCCAAGATTGGTTTTGTAGCAGCTGGCAAAAACTGGCTGGATCTCAGCCACGCGCTGTCGTTGTTGAACATCGACGAAAACATGGCCGAGCGTTTGGGGATCACCACCTACAAGGTCGGCCAGACCTTCCCACTGGATATGAAGGGCTTTCATGACTGGGCCGAAGGTCTGGATCTGATCGTTGTGGTCGAAGAAAAGCGCAAGCTGATCGAAGTGCAGATCAAAGAGGCAATCTTTGACGACCGTCGTGGCCGTCGGGTTTATGGCTGGCACAAAGGTGGCGGTGCAGGTTCGATGCACGGCGAGGAATTGTTCCCAACCCGCTTTGCACTCGACCCAATTATGATCGCCGAGAAGCTGGGCCAGATCCTGATCGAAGAAGGCCGGGAAACCGATGCCATCCATGCTGGCCTAGCCACATTGGACCAAGCACGCCGCGCGGATAACGCCGAAGAAATCGCAGTGCGTCTGCCGTATTTCTGTTCGGGCTGCCCGCATAACTCATCGACCAAACTCCCGGACGGCTCGCGCGCCTATGCCGGTATTGGCTGCCATTTCATGGTGCAGTGGATGGATCGCGAAACCACCGGCTTTACCCATATGGGCGGCGAGGGGGCCAATTGGATTGGCGAAGCTCCTTTCTCGAACCGACCGCATGTGTTCCAAAACTTAGGGGATGGAACGTACAATCACTCTGGCATCCAGGCCATTCGTGCTGCGCTCGCAGAGGGCACCACGATGACCTACAAGATCCTGTACAACGATGCGGTTGCTATGACCGGCGGGCAGGGCAACGAGGGCGGGTTGGACGCGCCGCGCATCGCTCGCGAACTGGAGGCTATGGGGGTCCAAAACCTGGCGGTGGTTTACGACGAAAAAGAGGATGTGGACGCCAAACAGTTCCCCTCTGGAATTCGTATGCATGAACGCGCCGAGCTGATGAATGTTCAGCGTGAATTTGAACAGGTCGAGGGTGTCTCGGCAATCTTGTATATCCAGACCTGCGCTGCCGAAAAACGCCGTCGCCGCAAGCGGGGCTTATTCCCCGATCCGGACCAGCGGGTGTTCATCAACACCGATGTCTGTGAAGGCTGCGGTGATTGTGGTGTGCAGTCGAACTGTGTGTCGATTGTACCTGCAGAGTCCGAATTGGGGCGCAAGCGGGCGATTGATCAATCCTCGTGCAACAAGGATTTCTCCTGCCTGAACGGGTTCTGCCCGTCTTTTCTGACTGTTGAGGGCGCTAAACTGCGCAAAGACCCAACGGCTAAATTGGATCTGCCAGACCTGCCGCAACCAGATCTACCCGCGATCAACGGTACCTATAACGTTGTGATCACTGGCGTTGGTGGTACTGGCGTTGTCACCATCGGTGCGGTGCTGGCGCAGGCGGCTCAGATCGACGGCAAGGGCGCTGGCATGATGGAGATGGCCGGGTTGGCGCAAAAGGGGGGCGCGGTGCATATTCACTGCCGTCTGGCCAATCAGCCACAAGACATCAGCGCAATTCGGGTTGCCACAGGTGAAGCACATGCGCTGATCGGTGGTGATCTGGTGGTCAGCGCCGGTGCCAAGACACTGGGGCTGATGGCCACGGGTCGCACTGGTGCGGTGGTGAACAGCCATGAAATCATCACCGGTGATTTCACCCGCGATACCAATTTCTCAATCCCAACCGACAGGTTAGAACTGGCGCTAGAGGCCCGGCTGCAGGACCATCTGGATCTGTTTGATGCCACGGACCTAGCCAAAGCGACCCTAGGGGATTCGATTTTCTCGAACATGATGGTGTTCGGTGGTGCCTGGCAGCGCGGCCTAATTCCGCTGAGCCTGGATGCACTGACCCAAGCCATCACCATGAATGGCGCGGCGGTTGAGCGTAACCTGCGTGCCTTTGACATTGGTCGCTGGGCGGTCCTTTACCCGGCCGAAGCCGCGCGGGTCAGTCAGCCCAAGGTGGTTGAACTACCCAAAACACTGGAAGAAAAAATCGCTTTCCGCAGCGAAAAACTGGTGGCCTACCAAGGCCCTCGGCTGGCCAAACGCTACAATAAACTATTGGACGGGATCAGTGATCCAGCCCTGAAAGAGGCGGTGGCCAAGGGCTATCACAAGCTCCTGGCCTATAAGGATGAATACGAAGTTGCCCGGCTACTGCTGGACAGTCGTGCCAAGGCGGAAGCCGAATTTGAAGGCGATTTCACATTGTCCTACAATCTGGCACCGCCAATTCTGGGCGGCAAAGATGCCAATGGGCGCCCAAAGAAACGTAAGTTCGGCCCCTCTACACTGCGCTTGCTGCGCCTGTTGGCCCGACTGAAATCCCTGCGCGGCACACCATTGGACCTGTTTGGCTATACCGCAGACCGCAAGATGGAGCGCGCGCTGATCAAACAGTATGAAGCAGATATGAAAGTCTGGCTGCCCAAAGCCAGTCCTGAAATCCTTGAGCCGCTTATCGCACTGGCTGAATTGCCGTTGCAGATCCGTGGGTTTGGACCTGTGAAAAACGACAACGAGTTGAAGGCCGCAAAAAAGCGTGAAACCTTATTGGTGGCTTTGTCTCAGGGCGGCAAACAGTTGGATCAGGCGGCGGAATAGTTTCAAAATCTTCCGCACCGCACGGAATGGGGAATCTTAGTTCAACCCGTTTTGTGCGGTGAGCCAAAGTGCGTGACAATTTGGTTTCCAACTCGCCGCATTACGACAAACCCATATCCCCACATCAGTGGAAGCCAATAAGGAATGCCAAAGAGGCTGGCATGTTCCCAATGTTGGCTACGTGCGACCAGACCCAATCCTAATTCAATTATTAGCGAAAGAAGGACACCAAACAGAAATAGATGGAACTCGCCCGCCACGCGATTGACCAGCAGTACAACACACAGCAACACTGAAATAATTGTTAGAGGCAATTCCCTTAGAACAAGAACTTGAACTACAAAAAAGGCTATCCATAATAAGACGTTTAGCGCCACGCTCATTGAATTTGACATAGTTAGGCTTTCATATGAAAAATATTGAATTATCTCTGAGTTTTCGCCAAAAAATGGTCAGAGCTTACGGCATTTGGTGGGACCTACTCAACACCGGTGTTGTGGTTTTTCTACTGTCGTTTCTTTTTATCTCCTTTGCGGTGATATTGATAGCGGGCAGACTGGATCTACTGCCATTCCAAGATACGGTCTGGCGGCAGTTCATCGAGACCGTTCCACCTGAAAAACAATCTGAAATCGGGATAGGCGTTCTAAGCATATCTGTTAGTGCATCCTCGGCAGCAGCTCTGTACCTTATCAGGATCGGCACTAGCCGTTGGGCTATGAACCGTCGAATTGGACACATTCATGGATATTTTGCGGAAGCAATTTTGTGGCGATGTAATCAGCATAAATGTAGCCACGAAGTACTATCTGTTGTTTTGTCAGCGTTTGTGAACTCGTCACTAAACGTCTTCGAACAGGTGAGTGAGACCCACCCAAAAGCTCAGATTTTCTTCGAGCATGCTAGGATTAAGTCACATCTCGCGCTTCGCGATTTTGAGGCCGGAAACCTTGACGCAATAGACATTGCCATAGACTTGTATTGTGCGGCGGTACTTTGCCAGAAAACAATCGCAATCCCAGTGGACTCTCGTTCGCTCGAACGTCTTATACAGACGCGTATGGTCTGAAGTTGAAGTTTTGACAGATTTTTTGTTTGGATCATTAGTTGCAGGCAAAAGCAATGATGGATTTCCTGCGCCAAGCCACGTATGAGCTGTCTCCAACGCCGCTAAACTCTTACGGTTATGGCTATGAATTCGAGGACAGGCACCGCGCCTGACAGGGACAATGGCAGTAGGTATCTTTGATTCCGGATTGGGTGGACTGACCGTCCTGAACGCCGCGCAGCAACGTCTGCCGGAGGTGGATTTCCTATATTATGGCGACAACGCCCATGCCCCTTACGGTGTGCGCGACGCCGAGGATGTGTTTCAACTGACCCGCAGCGCGGTCGAAACCATGTGGGCGCATGGCTGTGATCTGGTGATCCTGGCCTGTAACACCGCCAGCGCTGCGGCCTTGCGGCGGATGCAAGAAGGCGGCTTGCCGCCGGGTAAACGGGTGCTTGGGGTCTTTGTACCTTTGATCGAAGCACTGACCGAACGGCAGTGGGGCGACAATTCGCCGCCGCGTGAAGTTTCAGTAAAACATGTGGCGCTGTTTGCCACTCCGGCCACTGTGGCTAGCCGAGCTTTTCAGCGCGAGCTGGCCTTTCGCGCCGTGGGCGTCGATGTCGAGGCGCAAAGCTGCGGTGGTGTGGTCGACGCTATCGAAGATGGCGACGAAATCCTGGCCGAAGCCTTGGTGCGCAGCCATGTCGATGCTCTGAAACGAAAGATGCCCGTACCTCAGGCCGCTATTCTTGGCTGCACTCATTACCCATTGATGGAAGATATCTTTCAGAAGGCCCTTGGGCCGGGTGTAAAGGTGTTCAGTCAGGGCGAATTGGTTGCTGAAAGTCTGGCTCACTATCTGGAACGCCATCCCAACATGATGGGTCAGGGGCAAGGTGGTTATCTGACCAGCGGCGATGCGGCCCGTGTCAGCGATCGTGCTACGCAGTTTTTGCGACGAGAAATCACCTTTACTGCCGCCTGCTAAGGGCCGACTGATGCAGGTCAAAGTGCCTGGTCTTTTCCATTTCTATAGACAGCGTCAGCCACGGCTCTGTCTCGTGTTATTCAAGAAAGAGGTCTGATATGACCCATAAAATAGCCATTCTGGGCGCCAGCGGCTACACTGGTGCTGAATTGGTGCGGTTAATCTCGCAGCATCCAAAAATTGAGATCACAGCCCTGTCCGCCGACCGCAAGGCTGGTATGGAGATGGCACAGGTGTTCCCGCATCTGCGCCACCTTCCGCTGCCAACCCTGTGCAAGATCGGTGAAATCGACTTTTCTCAGATTGATCTGTGTTTCTGTGCATTGCCGCATAAAACCAGCCAAGAGGTTATTTCGGCGCTGCCCAAGACGTTGAAAATCGTCGATTTGTCAGCTGATTTCCGACTGCGCGATCCGGCTGCTTATGAAAAATGGTACGGCAACCCGCATTCCGCGCTAGAGCTGCAGAAAGAGGCCGTTTACGGGCTGACCGAGTTCTACCGTGATGACATCAAATCGGCGCGCCTGGTTGCGGGAACCGGATGTAATGCGGCCACTGGATTATTTGCGCTACGGCCTTTGATCAGTGCCGGGGTTATTGATTTGGACGAGATCATTCTGGACCTCAAATGCGCGGTTTCTGGCGCTGGTCGTTCGCTGAAAGAAGGCCTGCTACATGCCGAGCTGAGCGAAGGTTACAATGCCTATGCTGTTGGCGGCACCCATCGCCATGTTGGGGAATTTGATCAGGAATTTTCGGCTGTCGCTGGGCGTGTGGTACAGATCCAGTTCACCCCACATCTGATGCCGGCCAATCGGGGGATTCTGGCCACCGCTTATGTCCAAGGCGATGCGCAGGTGATTTATGACACCTTTGTCGCGGCTTATGCGGATGAACCCTTTATTGAATTGCTGCCTTTTGGCGAGGCCCCCAGCACGCACCATGTGCGCGGCTCGAACTTCTGTCATATCGGGGTGGCTGCGGATCGCATTGAGGGACGGGTGATTGTGATTGCGGCGCTGGATAACCTGACAAAAGGTAGCAGTGGTCAGGCCTTGCAGAACGCCAATCTGATGTTAGGTGAGTCCGAAACAATGGGGTTAATGATGGCCCCGCTATTCCCGTGAGGACGCAATGAAAACACTGAAGAAACGGCGGCGGGTACAAATTATTCTAGTGTCCGTGGTGGCGTTGATTGTGGCCACAGGTTTGATTGGTTACGGCATGCGAGATGGAATAAATTTCTTTCGCGCCCCCAGTGAAGTGATTGCTGAGCCACCACAGCCCAGTGAAGTATTTCGTATTGGTGGTCTGGTCGAAGAGGGCAGCTTGGTGCGCGGGCAGGGTGAAGTTGTGCGGTTTTCGGTCACCGATGGTGGGGCTTCTGTTCCAGTTACATTTACAGGAGTGCTGCCGGACTTGTTCGAAGAAAACCAAGGCATGATTGGGTCAGGACGATACGTGAATGGCGTCTTTGAAGCCACTGAAATTCTTGCGAAACATGATGAGAGTTACATGCCTAAGGAAGTGATAGATGCGCTGAAGGAACAGGGCGTTTACGTCGAGCCTGAAAGCTGAAGCCCCCTATAGGGGGCTGCCTCCGGCGGAGGTATTTGTGACAAGAAGAAGCGCGCGGTCTGGATAACAGGGCGCGCGCTTTGCTGTGCGGGCGTTAAGGAATGTGGGGCAGGGTGTTGGGCGGTTGTCATTGGAGTGTATGATGCAAAGCGTTCAACAAATTGCCGAAGATATTGTCGCCCGCGAAGGTGGCTATGTGAATGACCCAGATGATCCTGGTGGGGCAACTAAACATGGCGTGACCCTGGCGACCATGCAGCGGTTGGGGTTGGATGTGACCGGCGACGGACGGGTGAACGTCGTGGATGTTCGCGCGTTAAGCCGATCGCAGGCGGTGGATATTTTTGTGGCACACTATTTTACCGCGCCGCAGGTCGGTGACTTACCGGCGGAGCTACAGCCTTCGGTTTTTGACATGTATGTCAATGCGGGTGGCAATGCTGTGAAAATTCTGCAGCGGTTGCTGTGTGAGATGGGATATCAAGTGGCTGTGGATGGGGCGATGGGGCCCCAGACCGCCACAGCCGCGCAGAGTGCGGCGGCCGTGAATGCCATGGCGTTGCGGGATGCTTATGGGGTGGCGCGGCGTAATTATTACTTCCGACTGGCGGATCGCAGGGTGGCAAGCCGGAAATTTGCCCGCACTCGGGCAGGTGGCAAAGGGGGCTGGATCCGGCGCGCCGAAGAGTTTCTGTCGCCGCGATTTCATCTGACTGAACAGGCGTTTCAGGCGCGGGTGGCGGCATGGGGTTGATCTCCGATATCTTGAATGTCGTTTTTGGAAGTAAGCGCAATGTGTTGCGCGAGACGGTTGAGGTGTTTCGCGAAAATGCCGAGTCGAGTGCTTCGCGTGGGCACGACAGCCAGATGGCAGCACTGGAGCAGATGGCGGCAGAGTTCGCTTTACCCCGGAAAGGTTGGTTTGATCGGGTTATGGACGGGGTGAACCGGCTGCCTCGGCCAGCTTTGGCGCTGGGGACTTTGGGGCTGTTGGCCTCAGCGATGGCGGATCCGGTGTGGTTTGCAACCCGGATGCAGGGCATTGTGCTGGTTCCGGAGCCTTTGTGGTGGTTGCTGGGGGTGATTGTCTCCTTCTATTTTGGCGCCCGTCAGCAAGCAAAAAACCAAGGGTTGCAACGTGATCTGGCTCAAACTCTGGCCCTGGTGCCTCAGGTTACAAGTAACATTGCCGCCCTGACCCAATTGCGAGCACAAACGGTTGGGGCAGCGGGCACCAAAGGGAATGCAGTGGATGAAATTCACGTGGTACAACCAGAGGAAAATCCGGCTTTGGTGCATTGGCAGGGACTTCACGGTGAACAGGGTGTCTGACGCACCATTGTGTGACCACTTGGCGCGGCAATTGCCATTGGCCCGCCGCGTTGATGGGACTATACAAGCGTCATGATTACAGAGCTCGGACACTTCGCCCTCATCCTCGCCTTTATTATTGCTGTCGTGCAGATGGTTGTGCCCTTGATCGGTGCCCATAAACGATGGCCCGGATGGATGGCGGTGGCCGAACCGGCAGCACAGGCGCAATTCCTGTTCACCGCCTTTGCGTTTGGCGCCCTGATGTGGGCCTTTATCACCTCCGACTTCTCGGTGCGGTTGGTGGTGCTGAACAGCCACTCGGCCAAACCGCTGCTGTATAAAATCAGCGGCACTTGGGGCAACCATGAAGGCTCGATGCTGCTGTGGGTGTTCATTGTGGCGCTGTTTGGCGCCTTGGCGTCGGTGTTTGGCAAGGGATTGCCACCAAGCCTGAAGGCGCGTGTCTTGGCGGTTCAGGCCTCGATCGGAGTGGCGTTTTTTGCCTTCATCCTGTTCACGTCCAACCCGTTTATGCGCATGGTGGTGCCGCCGTTTGATGGGCAGGATCTGAACCCGCTGCTGCAGGATCCCGGATTGGCGTTTCACCCGCCGTTTTTGTACCTCGGCTATGTTGGCCTGAGCATGACGTTTTCTTTTGCCATTGCGGCCTTGATCGAGGGACGGGTTGATGCGGCCTGGGGACGCTGGGTGCGACCCTGGACATTGGCGGCCTGGATTTTTCTGACCATCGGTATCGCTCTGGGCAGTTGGTGGGCCTATTACGAGCTGGGCTGGGGCGGATTCTGGTTTTGGGATCCGGTTGAGAATGCATCCTTTATGCCATGGATCCTGGCGACGGCGCTGTTGCACAGTGCTGTCGTAGTGGAGAAACGTGAAGCGTTAAAAAGCTGGACCATTCTGCTCGCTATTTTGGCGTTCAGCTTTTCACTGACCGGCACATTCATTGTCCGCTCGGGGCTGCTGACATCTGTGCATGCCTTTGCCAATGACCCGGTGCGTGGGGTGTTTATCCTGTATATTCTGGCGATTTTCACTGGCGGCGCGCTGACCCTGTTTGCGCTGCGAGCACAGTCGATGGAGGCCAAGGGTGTGTTTAGCATGGTTAGCCGTGAGAGCATGCTGGTGGTCAATAACGTGCTGCTGGCCGTGAGCTGTTTTGTGGTGTTCTTTGGCACTATATGGCCGATTGTGGCTGAGCTGGCCTTTGATCGGAAGCTGAGTGTTGGGCCGCCTTTCTTCAATGCAGCCTTTACTCCGTTTATGGTGTTGTTGGGGCTGGTTCTGCCGGTGGGCGCCATGCTGCCGTGGAAGCGTGGAAAGCTGGGGCGTACGGCCTGGAAACTGCGCTATGTGTTTGTGCTGGCGGTTGCACTGGGTGTGACGGCTTGGGCCATGCAGACGGGTAAGTCGGCGCTGGGGCCAGTTGGATTGTTCCTAGGCTCTTGGATGGTGTTTGGCACCATGGTTGATCTTTGGTCGCGAACCGGCCGTTCCGGTATGATCGGGCGCCTTGCGCGGCTGGTGCGCTTGCCGCGGGCCGATTGGGGCAAGGCGCTGGCACATGCTGGGATGGGGATCACCGTTTTTGCCATTGCAGGGCTGACCGCCTGGGAGCAGGAGGACATTCGGGTTGCCTATGTCGGACAGCCGTTTGAGGTTGGTGCTTATACATTGACGCTGGAGGATGTTGAACGCGGTCGCGGGCCAAACTATTATTCCACCACCGCCAATGTGCGGGTGACCAAGGCAGGTCAGTTGGTGACTATGATGGCACCGGAAAAACGCCAGTATCCGGTCGCAGGGATGCCAACAACCGAAGCAGCCATTGATTTCCGGTTCTTGCGCGATTTGTACGTGGTGATTGGCGATCAACAAGACGACGGTGGTTGGATCATGCGAACCTATATCAAGCCGTTTGCCAACTGGATCTGGGGCGGTTGTTTGCTAATGGCCTTTGGCGGTTTGTTGTCGTTGAGTGACCGGCGGTACCGTGTGGCTGTTGGCGCCCGCAAGTCGCGCATGACCGGAGTGCCAGCGGAATGACCTTGTTGTTGAAACACTTGGCTGTGGCCTTTGCCGTCGCTTTGACCCTGGCCGGTTCGGCTTGGGCGGTGCAGCCGGACGAAGTGCTGGCTGATCCGGCACTGGAGGCGCGGGCGCGCGAGTTGTCCAGAGACCTGCGTTGTCTGGTGTGTCGCAATGAGAGCATCGATGAGAGCAACGCCGATCTGGCGCGCGATCTGCGCGTTCTGGTGCGCGAGCGGCTGGTGGCTGGGGATAGCGACAGCGAGGCCATGGATTTCATCGTTGACCGTTATGGTGAATACGTGTTGCTGCGTCCCAAGGTAAATGGCGCAAATTGGCTGTTATGGACGGCTGGTCCGGTGATGTTGCTACTGGCGCTTATCACGGCTGCAATGTACCTGAGGGGCCGCTCTAGGGCACCACAGCTAAAGGAGGCAGGGCTGAGCGACGCTGAAGAAGCGCGGCTGAAAGAACTGCTGGACGAGTGATTGCCAAGCCCTGCGGTGGTTGTTAGTCTGGGTTTGGTCAGCAGTTCACCTAGGCTCCGCCATGCGCTAAACCTGCTTTTCATCGATCCGGATCCTTCACTCAGGATACCTATTGGATAAGGGCGGGCATCCACAGCCATTGCAGGCTGCGGTATCCATGGGAGAGAAATATGACCCGGGATGTAATTCACCTGACCATTGCCGACCTGTCACAATTTACCAAATCATTGCGCGGCGCGCTGCCAAATTCACCCAGCCATGTTGAAATGCTCAATCACGTGGCGCAGGCGGCTGGGTACAAGAACTTTCAGCATCTGCGGCTGACAAATACGCCGGAGCCGCAGGTGGATCAGCGCAAGCTGGATCGGGCGTTGCGTAACTTCGACGCCAAGGGGCGTTTTGCCAATTGGCCCAGTAAAAACAGCATGCAGCATCTGTGTCTTTGGGGCGTTTGGGCTTTGTTACCCGCAAAAACCACTCTGAATGAACGTGAAATCAGTGCGCTTATTGATCAGGAAACCGCGACCAAAGATGCCGCACAGATCCGCCGCTCGTTAGTCGAGATGCGACTGCTGACCCGCAACAAGGATGGGTCGCGATATTTGCGGGTGGAGCAACCGGTGCCGACGGATGCACGGGCCTTGATCCGAAAGCTGAGTGAGGTGCAAAGAGTGCCTTTGCCTGACGTGGCGTTTGCCTTTTCCCGGCCGGCTACCTAAGTCAGCATGCAGGTAACGCAAAATAGATGAGGCCGATTGATGGACTATAAGGAAATTACCTATTTGTTGGCTGATGGGCTGGCGATCGTGACGCTGAACCGTCCCGAAAAAATGAATGCGCTGACCAGTCAGATGCGGGCTGAGATCACCCATGCCATGACCCGCGCTGGCACCGAGGCACGCGCTGTGGTGATGACTGGGGCTGGCAGTGCTTTTTGTTCGGGGCAGGATCTGAGCGACGCCAGTAGCTCAGGTGATCTGGATCTGGAGCGGACCCTGCGGGATGAATACACTCCGATGCTGGAAGCGATCTATGACTGCCCGGTGCCGACCATTTCAGCGGTGAACGGTCCGGTAGCTGGGGCCGGGGCCAATCTGGCGCTGGCGGCGGATGTGGTGATCGCAACCGAGAGCGCCTATTTCATGCAAGCCTTTGCCCGTATTGGCCTGATGCCGGATGCGGGTGGGACCTGGTTCTTGCCACGCCAGATGGGACTGGCCAAGGCGATGGGGGCGGCTCTGTTTGCCGATAAGATCTCGGCCAAACAGGCCAGTGACTGGGGTATGATCTGGGAAGCTGTGCCAGACGCAGAATTTGCCCATCAATGGCGGGCGCGGGCGACCTATTTGGCGAAAGGTCCGACCAAGGCCTTTGGGGCGATCAAGCAGTCGATCCGGGCTAGTTATGACAACACCCTACAAGAGCAACTGTCTGTCGAGGCACATCTACAAGGTGAGTGCGGCAAGTCACGCGACTTTTTGGAGGGCGTCACTGCATTCATGGAAAAACGTCCAGCCAAGTTTGAGGGTCGCTGAAACGCGCCCAAGTTGAGATGTTTGAAAATCTTGATGGCGCCGAGCGCTAGGGTGTCTGATAACAGGCAGCCAGCTCGGCGCTTTCATTTCTGTCTGGGGGAATGTTGCATCTCGGGCAATCAACATCCCGACAGACATGGGGTCATTCCCCATTTGAGGATAGTTTTTAGTGAAGAGGCTTGACCTATCCAATGGTCGGATAGGCCTTTTCTACGCAGCTTCAATCAGCCATCACCCGTTGGGCATCAAGGCAATGTCCTGGCTGACATCAAAAGTGCTGCCGACATCCAACAGCCGGATGACTTCGACACCATCAGCCATGACAACTGCGTCACTGCCCCCCGTGGTGTTGCTCTGTGCAACCATGGTCAGCACTGGTTCTGGCTGGGTGTCGTCATAGCCATAGAGAATCACATCTTCGCTTGCGTCGAAATCAGTGATCACTGTGGCATCTTGGCCCTCGACCCAATCGCCGGTAATAAAGGTGTCCGCGCCCTCGCCGCCGGTCAGCGTGTCGCCGATGCCGGCAAAGATGGTGTCGTCACCGTGTCCGCCATCAACGATATCGCCGTCGGCGTCAGTGTCCTGCGAAAAATCCAACTCAAGAGTGCTGCTCAACTCGGCAGGGGTTAAGTCGGGATCCGGATCTTTAAACAACTCCAAGGCGGCCTCTTCGTTCATAAAGCCGCTGGCAAAAATTACGTCATCTCCGCCGTCGCCATTCAGTTCGTCGGTTCCGCTACCATCAATCAGCAGGTCACCGCCGTCGCCACCGCGAAGCAAGTCGTCACCTGCCTCACCCATCAGAATGTCTTTACCTTCATTTCCAAAGACATGGTCATCGCCTTCACCGCCGGAAACCAAATCATCCCCACGACCGCCGCCAAGTGAATCGTTGCCAATGGCCCCGTTGACTTGATCATTTCCATTGCCGCCAAAGACGCTGTCATTGCCGCCATCGCCAGTCAGGGAGTCATTGCCGTTATCACCAAACAGACGGTCATGCCCGTCGCCACCGCGCAGCACATCGTATCCATCCTGGCCCAGAACTGTATCGTCTCCGGCACCGCCAAAGATACTGTCGTTGCCCTGTCCGCCCGCTGCTACGTCGTCACCTAAACCACCAAATACCCAATCATTATCGTCGCCGCCGTCTAGAATGTCATCGCCGGTGCCGCCGAACAGGCTGTCTTGTCCCTGATCGCCGGACAACGTGTCATTTCCATCGTCTCCGAACAGGCGGTCCGCGCCTTCGCCGCCATTCAGCTCGTCATCGCCGTCGCGGCCTAAAATGCTTTCTGGGAATATGGTTCCAAGCAGAAGATCGTTGTCAGCTGTCCCTTCGATCGGAGGCTGCTCAACGGGGGGCTCTTCGGACGGTGTGACGGGTGTATCGTCATCATCGTCCATCGTCACGCCGACAATCAAGCCCAAGCTAATCAATGTCATCCACAGCATTTCAAGTACTCGCTTGCAATTTGTTGTTAGATTGTTTCGAAATTTACGAAAAATTAATATGTCTTGATGGAAGGGGGCAAGACAATTGGATGATTATTGCAGCGATTTAATCAATGGTCGCTGAGATCGGGGATTGTTTCAAAAACAAGCGCCCCAGACCAGTGGGCCGGGGCGCTTGTTAACCTTGTTTCAATTGCCATAGCCGCAAAGCGGGTTTAGCGATTCTCAATATCAATGTAGTTGCGCGCCGTTTCGCCCAAATACAACTGACGTGGGCGTCCGATTTTGTTTTGTGGGTCGGCAATCATCTCTTTCCATTGCGACACCCAACCGACAGTGCGTGCAACGGTGAAGATCGGGGTGAACATCGATGTTGGGAAGCCCATCGCTTCGAGGATGATGCCGGAATAGAAATCGACGTTCGGGAACAGCTTTTTCTCGATGAAGTACGGATCATTCAGCGCGGTTTGTTCCAGCTCTTTGGCAACCTGCAGCAGCGGGTTGTCTTCAACACCGAGCAATTCCAGCACCTCGTCAGCCGACTGTTTCAGCACCGTGGCGCGCGGATCGGTGTTTTTGTAGACGCGGTGACCAAAGCCCATCAGGCGGAACGGATCGCTCTTGTCCTTGGCACGGGCGATGAACTCGGGAATGCGGTCAACGGTGCCGATTTCCTTGAGCATCTCGAGACAGGCCTGGTTGGCGCCACCATGTGCTGGTCCCCACAGGCAGGCGATGCCCGCGGCGACACAGGCAAACGGGTTGGCGCCGGAAGACGAGGCCAATCGCACGGTCGAGGTTGAGGCGTTCTGCTCGTGGTCCGCATGCAGGGTAAAGATACGGTCCATGGCACGGGCCAGGATTGGGTTGACGTTGTAGTCTTCAGCCGGAACCGAGAAGCACATGTGCAGGAAGTTGGCTGCATAATCCAGATCGTTGCGCGGATACACAAACGGCTGGCCGATAGAATATTTATAGGCCATCGCTGCGATGGTTGGCAGTTTGGCAATCAGCCGGATCGAGGCCACTTCGCGCTGCCAAGGGTCCGAAATGTCGGTGGAATCGTGGTAGAATGCCGACATAGCACCAACCACACCAACCAGAGTGGCCATTGGGTGCGCATCGCGACGGAAACCACGGAAGAAGTTGTGCATCTGTTCATGCACCATTGTGTGACGGGTCACACGGCCTTCGAAATCTTCCAGCTGTGTTGCGGTCGGCAGTTCACCGTACAGCAGCAGATAGCAGACCTCGAGATAATGCGATTTACCGGCCAGTTGGTCGATTGGGTAGCCACGGTGCAGCAGCTCGCCCTTGTTGCCATCGATATAGGTGATGGTGCTGTCACAGCTGGCGGTCGAAGTGAAACCCGGATCATAGGTGAACACACCCGCCTGCGCATAGAGCTTGCGGATATCAAGAACATCTGGCCCGGCAGTTGGGGAAAAAATTGGCAACTCATAAGATTCGCCATTGAGGCTAAGCGTGGCGGACTTCTTGGTATCAGTCATGGATATCCCTTCCTGTTACAGGCATGGAAATGGCCCGGGGCCATTCCATGCAGGTATTCCTGCGCAGTCGTCGTGCAGGCATTGTCTCGTTGAGCAGGTTAGAACAGTATAAAACTGGTTCAGCCCGCGGCGTCGGTGAGACGGGCCATGGTTTCGTCGCGGCCCAGAATCAGCATCATATCAAAAACTGAAGGTGTCACCGCGCGTCCCGCCAGTGCTGCCCGCAATGGGCCAGCCAACTTACCGAACTTGGTGTCATGGGCTTCTGCAAAACTATTCAGAAGCGTCTCCAGATCATCTCTGGACCAGCTAACATTTTGCAGCTGCGGCGTCAATTCACTCAGTATACCGTCGGATACAGTTGCCAGAGCCTTGGCAGCTTTCTGATCCGGCTGAATGGGCCGCGAAACCAGTGCAAACTGAGCCTTTTCAAGGAGATCAGGGAAAGTTCTTGACCGTTCCTTAAGGCAATACATTGCCTTTTCAAGATTTTCTAACTGTGCATCAGTCAGGGATGGTTGTTGGGCCGATACCAAATAGGCTTGAATTTCATGCCGCAACGCAGCGTCATCGCTAGCGGCGATGTGTTGGCCAGACAAGTTTTCCAGCTTTTTGGTGTCAAAACGGGCTGGGCTCTTGCCGATTCCATCCAAGTCGAACCAATCGAGAGCCTGAGCATCGGAAAAGAACTCATCGTCACCATGGCTCCAGCCCAGTCGCGCCAGATAGTTGCGCATACCAGCGGCCGCGTAGCCCATCGCCTGATACTCCTGAGCGCCAAGCGCGCCGTGGCGCTTCGACAATTTTTTACCATCTGGCCCATGAATCAAAGGGATATGCGCCCAAACAGGCACGTCCCAACCCATCGCCTGATAGATGGTCATCTGGCGCGCAGCATTGTTCAAATGGTCGTCGCCACGGATCACATGCGTCACCCCCATATCGTGGTCATCAACGACCACAGCCAGCATATAAACAGGAGTACCATCCGATCGTAACAGGATCATGTCGTCCAACTGCTCGTTGCGAATGGTCACATCGCCTTGCACCTGATCATTGATAATAGTCACACCGCTTTGTGGTGCTTTGATGCGGATCACATAGGGGGAATCTGGATGGCTGGCGGTCTCGGCATCGCGCCAAGGTGAGCGGTAAAGGGTGGATTTGCCTTCGGATTTGGCCTGATCTCGAAATGCGGCGATCTCGTCCTGGGTGGCAAAACATTTGTAGGCTTTTCTTTCACCCAGCAGTTGGTGGGCGACTTGGGCGTGGCGTGCGGCTCCGTCGAACTGGCTGATCACATCGCCATCGTGGTCCAGCCCCAGCCATTCCATACCCTGAAGGATGGCAGCTGTCGCCTCGGGCGTGGAGCGTTCGCGGTCGGTGTCTTCGATGCGCAGCAGGAACTTGCCGCCACGGCCACGGGCATAAAGCCAGTTGAACAGCGCGGTGCGGGCACCACCAATGTGGAGAAAGCCAGTTGGCGAAGGGGCGAAACGGGTGACGACCGGATTGGACATGGGGGCCATTTACCTTTTGGAAACTTTTGCGGATGTAGTTTTGACGCCTGTCTACCGAGCCAAACGGCGAGGAGCAAGATGCGTGCGATTGCAGCCCTGGACGCCCTGTTGCTGGCGCAGCGGGGGCATTTGTTTCCCTGGGCCCCAGTGTTTCTGGGTGCAGGGGTTGGGATATACTTTGCGCTGACAGTCGAACCCGAAGGTGAGGTCTACATTGTTTTGACCCTTTTGGCTGGGCTGGGCGCGATGATTGGTCTGCGGGTGCGCAACAGTGGGGCGATGTTCGGTTGGGCGCTAATGCTGGCGGCGGTGGGTTTCTGTTTGGCGGGCTACCGCGCCCATAGGGTGGAGTCTGCGGTGCTGGGGTACCGTTATTATGGTCCAGTTGAGGGTCGGGTAGTGATGATTGACCGGTCCGGCAGCGATGCGGTGCGGCTAACGCTGGATCAGGTGCGATTGAGAAAAGTCCCGCCGCTGCAGACACCAGAACGCGTGCGCCTGTCTCTGCATGGACCCGCAGCTGCCGCCCAGCCTGGCAGCCGCATTATGACCACTGCCCATCTGATGCCTCCACAAGGACCAGCCGAGCCGGGCGGATTTGATTTCCGCCGCCATGCCTGGTTCAAGCGATTGGGAGGCGTTGGCTATACCCGCGTTCCGGTGCTGTTGGCTGAACCCAACGGCAGCGCGTTGTGGCTGCAACGTCTGCGTCGGAATGGCTCGGCCTATATACAGCGCCGACTGCCCGGAGAGGTAGGTGGGTTTGCGGCCGCGATTACCACCGGCGATCGCAGCGGTATCGGGCAGCAGAGCCTGATGGCGCTGCGCGGCAGTAATCTTGCACATCTACTGGCGATATCTGGATTGCACATGGGGTTGCTAAGCGGATTTGTCTTTGCATCACTACGGATTGCAGTGTGTCTGTGGCCCAGGATCGCACTGCGGTTACCGGTGAAAAAGATCGCCGCTGTTGGTGCTTTGCTGGCAGCGGCTGGGTATCTGGCCTTGTCTGGTGGCAATGTCGCCACCGAGCGCGCGTTTGTGATGGTGGCAGTGGTATTGGGCGCAGTTTTACTGGATCGGCGGGCGTTCTCGCTGCGGGCTGTGGCGTTGGCAGCCCTGATTGTGCTGGTGCGCCGCCCGGAAAGCCTGATGAGCCCTGGTTTTCAGATGAGCTTTGCCGCCACAACGGCGCTGGTGGCGGTGTTTACTTGGATCCGCGAGTCCGGAGTATCCTTGGGGCCGGGCTGGATGCGGGGGATTGTCGCTGTGGTAATTTCGTCGGCTGTGGCAGGGGCAGCAACCGCGCCGTTTGGCGCCGCTCATTTCAACACCCTGTCGCACTATGGGTTGATCGCAAACCTGCTGTCGGTGCCCTTGATGGGGGTGCTGGTGATCCCGGCGGCGGTACTGGCCTTGTGCCTGGCGCCGTTTGGGCTGGAAATGGTTGGGCTGACGCTGATGGGCTGGGGGTTGCAGTGGATCCTGATGGTGGCGCATTGGGTCACCGGGCTGGAGGGGGCGCAGGGCAGAGTGGTCGGGCCGAGTGCTGTGGTGTTGCCGTTGATTTCTCTTGGTATGTTGCTGGTAATTTTATGGCAGGGGCGGCTGCGTATCATAGGGCTGGCGCCCGTTGTGCTGGGTATATTCCTATGGACACAGGTCCAGCGTCCGACAGTGCTGATTTCGGCAGATGGCGCGTTGGTCGGAATGATGACCGGAGACGGCCGAGCGCTGTCAAAGCCAAAAGGAGCAGGTTTTGTAGCGCGCATTTGGCTGGAGAATGACGGCGATGCGGTTGATCAATTTGTGGCTGCGGCACGTTGGAAAGGCGAGGCCAGGAAAGTGACGATCGGCGCGACAGAGGTAGTGCATGTGATTGGTAAGCGTGCGGTCCAGGCGTATGTAGAGTGCCGTGTGGGCCAGATCGTCGTTACCACAGTTGCAAAAGACCTAACCGGTGGCTGTCAGCTGTTTGATCCAGTCCGGCTGCGCCAGAGTGGCAGCCTGATGTTGACCATCGAGGGAAAACTGCTGAGCGCCCAGGATCTGGTTGGACAACGGCTGTGGACCGGCACGGCTCTGCCAAAGCGGATCCGCACCAGTCGATCTGGTGATCAATAGGTGCGAATCAAGCCGACCAGGCGACCTTGCACTTTGACCTTGTTCTCGGGGTAAACACGGGTTTCATAAGCCGGGTTAGCAGCTTCGAGTGCGATCGATCCGCCCTGACGATGGAACCGTTTTAGCGTCGCCTCTTGGCCCTCGATCAAAGCAACAACGATGTCGCCATTATCTGCCACTGTGGTTTCGCGGATGACCACCACGTCACCATCATTGATTCCGGCCTCGATCATTGAGTCGCCTCGGACCTCGAGCGCATAATGTTGGCCGGCTGTTGAGAGCATCGAGTTCGGCACGGCAACCTGGTGAGACACCTGGCTGATAGCCTCGATCGGGACACCAGCGGCAATGCGGCCCATAACCGGTAGTTCAACCGCCATTATTTGGGTGGGTTCGATGTTTGCCGGTGATTTCGCCGAACTGGGCTGGTAGCCACCTTGGATCACCCGTGGAGAAAACCCAACCGGCGCGTTGTTGCCGCCGAGGGTTTCAGGCAGGCGGATGATTTCTATGGCGCGGGCCCGGTGTGCCAGACGGCGGATAAAGCCGCGCTCCTCGAGCGCAGTGATCAGCCGGTGAATGCCCGATTTTGAGCGAAGGTCCAGCGCCACCTTCATCTCGTCAAAACTGGGAGGCACACCTTCCTTTTTCAGGCGATTGTGAATGAATTCTAGCAAATCCAATTGTTTCTTGGTCAGCATTAGGGTTTCCTCCGCACCAACGCGTTTTCTTTTGTTCTATTGATGTTCCTGTTTTGTGTCAACGGTGTTGCGGCTTTACCCCTGTGGTATAGAGAACGTGCCAGAGGCACGTGCCTCCGGCGGGGGTATTTGGAACAAGAAGAAACGAGTCAGATTGGTAGGTAGGCGATCTGCTCGCCTATGGCGCGGGGGGGGTCGTGTGGTGGCCGGATCAATAGGGCGTTTGCCTGCGCAAGAATTGTTAATAAGGCGCTGTCCTGGCGATCAAAGGCGTGGATCCGGCCCTGGTCCAATTGGGCGCGCATATAGTGCTGGCGCGGGCCATTGGCTGTCAGGGGAGCCGAGAGTGGTGCTGTGAAAGGGGTTGGGGCTTGGGTGCTGAGCCCCAACATGGCGCGGATCATCGGTGCGATGAAGATATGGCCGCAAACCATTGCCGAAACAGGGTTTCCCGGAAGGCCTACCATGGCCGCATTGTTCAAACGGCCCGCCATTAGCGGCTTGCCGGGGCGCATTGCGACTTTGTAAAAGGAGCGCTGCATGCCGAGATCACCTGCAACTTTGCCAACCAAATCGTGATCGCCGACCGAGGCGCCGCCGATGGTGATCACCAGATCGGCACCTTTAGCCAGATCAAAGGCCATGCGCAGCGAGCTTTCAGTGTCACGGGCGATGGGCAGGATGCGTGCGTGGGCGCCGAGGGCGTCCAGCATGGCCTTGAGCCCAAAGGTGTTCGAGGCGATGATCTGGTCTGGGCCAGGGGACTCGCCTGGCATCACCAGCTCGTCGCCGGTGGAGATCAGCGCGACCTCGGGGCGACGGGTGACTGGGACAGATGCGATGTTCATTGAGGCCAGCAGGGCGACTTCATTGGGGGTCAGCAAGCGCGGCGCGGCGATTGCGTCACCTTTGGTGAAGTCGTTTCCAAGAGCGCGGATGTTGGAGTTGTCGCTGGGGATGTTGGCAATGGTGATGAGGTCGCCGTTGCGGGTAATGTCCTCTTGAATGACGACAAAATCGGCGCCTTGGGGAACTGGGGCGCCAGTGAAAATACGCACTGCCTGACCGGGTTTGATATGACCGTCAAAGCCATGACCCGCTGCAGATTCACCAATAATCTTGAGGATGGAATGCTGTTCCACCTCATCCGCGCGCATTGCGTAGCCATCCATCGCCGAGGCGGCAAAAGGGGGCTGGTCGCGCTTGGCAGTCACATCTTGCGACAGGACCCGACCGGCGGCCTCGATCAATGGGACATGTTCGCTGGTCAGTGGTGAGATCAGCGCCATCAGATGGGCTAGGGCGGCGTCAACTGTGATCATCTAGGCCTCGTAACGTCCTGATTTGCCGCCGTCTTTCAACGTGACGCGCAACCCGCCGATCTCCATCGCCTTGTCTACTGCCTTGGACATATCATAGACGGTCAAGGCGGCGGTGCTGGCGGCTGCGAGTGCCTCCATTTCGACGCCGGTCTGGCCAGTGGTTTTGACGGTGGCCATGATTTGAACGCCGGGCAGGTCCGGGTCTAGGGTCAGTTCAACCGAGACTTTGGTGATTGGCAAAGGGTGGCAAAGCGGGATCAGTTCCGAGGTTTTCTTGGCCCCCATGATGCCGGCCAAACGGGCCACGCCCAGCACGTCGCCTTTTTTGGCGCGGCCTTCGGAGATGATGTCATATGTCGCCTGTGCCATGCGGATGTACGCCTCGGCGCTGGCGATGCGCGAGGTCACCGGTTTGTCGGAGACATCAACCATATGGGCATCGCCCTTGCTGTCAAAATGGGTCAGCGGCATATCACATGGCTCCGGGTGTCAGGGGGGCGGCAAGCAGATTGCGGGTGGCGCTGGCGACATCGTCCTGACGCATCAGGCTTTCGCCAATCAGGAAGGTCCGAGCGCCGTATAGGGCCATGGCGGCCAGATCTTCGGGGCTGCTGAGGCCGCTTTCGCAGACAATGGTGCGGTCGGCGGGGACCAGTTTGGACAAGGTACGGGTGGTGTCCAGCGTGGTGTCAAAGGTTTTGAGATTGCGGTTGTTGATGCCCATCAGCGGTGATTTCAGCGCACAGGCGCGTTCTAGCTCAGCCGCGTCGTGCACTTCGAGTAGCACATCCATACCCCACTCAAACGCGGCTTGTTCTAGCTCAGCCGCCTGGGTGTCGGACACCGAGGCTAGAATGATCAGGATGCAGTCAGCCCCCAACGCGCGGGCCTCGGCGACCTGATAGGTGTCATACATGAAATCCTTGCGCAGGGCCGGCAGCGAACAAGCGGCGCGGGCCTGGACCAGGAAATCCTTGGCGCCTTGAAAACTGGGAGTGTCCGTCAGCACCGAAAGGCAGGTCGCCCCGCCGGCCTCATAGGCTTTTGCCAGTGCGGCGGGTTCAAAATCCGTGCGGATCAGACCTTTGGAGGGGCTGGCTTTTTTGATCTCGGCGATCAGGCCATAGCCTTCGCGGTTGGCGCTCATCAGGGCTTCGGCAAAACCACGGGTAGGGCTGGCCTCGCGGGCTTCTGCTTCGACCTCGCTTAGTGGTTTGGCCGCCTTGTCTGCGGCCACTTCTTCCAGCTTGTAGGCCTTGATCTTATCCAGCACATTTGTTGTCATTCCAACGCCTCCGGTGGTGTGGTCCATTCGATTGTAGCCTCACCCCGAGACGCCAGCCAGTGGTTCACAGCAGAAAACGGGCGTGAGCCAAAAAAGCCGCGTCGCGCTGACAACGGCGAGGGGTGAGCAGATTTCAGGATCAGGTGATCGCCCGGATTGACAAAAGTTTCAAGCTTTTGCGCAGCATTGCCCCAGAGAATATAGGCGGTGGGGCGTTGGGATGTATGTGCTAACACTTGATGGACCAGTTTGGACCAGCCCAAGTGCTTGTGACCATTGGCCTCTTTGGCGGGCACAGACAGCGCCGTGTTCAGCAATAACACGCCCTGCGCAGCCCAATGACGCAGGTCACCGGTTTGCGGGGCTTGGTCAATGTCATCGACCATTTCTTTGTAAATGTTGTTAAGGGACCGGGGCAGCGGTTGCACATCCGGTTCAACAGAAAAAGCCAGACCATGGGCATGGCCGGGGGTGGGATATGGATCTTGCCCTAGAATGACCACGCGGGTTTCTGCAGGTGGTGTCAGGTCCAGCGCAGCAAAACGTTGGTGGTTCGGCGGTAGAATCTGGCGCGGATCTGCTGCGATCGCGCTTTCAATGGCGGGCCAGTCTTCGGCAAAGAACGGAAGGCCCGACCAATGTTTCGGTATCCTGTGAGGCGTCATGTGAGATTCAAGATGCTGCAGACGTGATCCGGGCCAAGGCTTCCAGTTTGGTTTTTGCAGCACCACTATCGATGCTTTCACGGGCCATTTCGGTGCCTTCGGGCAACGAATTAGCCTTGCCTGCGACAACCAAGGCCGCCGCCGAGTTCAGCAGTACGGCATCGCGGTAGGCAGATTTTTCACCGTTCAAAAGGGCACGGAACGCGTTGGCGTTGTCTTTGGGGCTGCCGCCGATGATGTCCTCGAACGGGTGTTCGGGCAGGCCTGCCTCTTCTGGGTGCAGTTCGAAATCCTTGACGCTGCCGTCTTCTTCCAGCGCCGAGACCCAGCTGACGCCGGTTATCGTCAGCTCATCCGTGCCGTCCGAGCCGTGCACCAGCCAAGCGCGTTCGGACCCCAGTTGACCTAAAGTTTCGGCCATTGGCCGGATCAGTTCACGAGAAAAGGCGCCGGTGAGTTGCCGTTTGACGCCAGCCGGGTTGGTGAGTGGGCCGAGAATGTTGAAAATGGTTCGGGTGCCGAGTTCCTGCCGGGTTGGCATCACATGGGCAGTCGCCGGGTGGTGCATCGGCGCCATCATGAAGGCGATGCCGCATTCAGCCAGCGCCTTTTCCACCACATCGGGTGTCACCATGACGTTGATGCCCATCTGGGTTTGAACGTCAGCGGTTCCTGATTTCGAAGACAGATTGCGATTGCCGTGTTTGGCCACGACCACACCGGCACCAGCCGTAACAAAAGCGGTGGCCGTTGAAATATTCAGCGTGTGTTTGCCATCGCCGCCGGTGCCAACGATGTCCATCGCACCAGCGGGAGCTTTCACCGCGTTGCATTTGGCCCGCATTACTGCGGCAGCTGCGGCATATTCATCCACAGTTTCGCCACGTGTACGCAACGCCATCAGCAATCCACCGATCTGGCTTGGAGTCGCTTCACCTTCAAACAACAACGTAAAGGCCGTTTCGGCCTCGGCACGGGTCAAGGGCCCTTCGGCGGCGGCACCGATCAGTGGCTTCAGGCGGTCACTCATGCTGGATCCTTCATTTCATCAAGGAAGTTTTTCAACAGCGCGTGACCATGTTCCGAAGCGATCGATTCCGGGTGAAATTGAACGCCATGGATGGGCAGCTCGCGGTGCTGCAAGCCCATGATGGTGCCATCTTCCAGCTCGGCAGTGATCTCAAGACACTCTGGCAGGCTATCGCGATCAACCACCAGCGAGTGATAGCGGGTTGCTTGGAACGGTGAGGGCAACCCGGCAAACAGGCCCTGGCCAGTGTGCGCCATGCTGCCCATTTTGCCATGAACGATTTCATGGCAACGCACCACATTGCCGCCAAACACCTGGCCGATGGTCTGGTGGCCCAGGCAAACCCCCATCAGGGGCGTGCGGGTTTCGGCGGCGGCCTGGGTCAGGGCCAGGCAGATGCCCGCCTGATCCGGATCGCAAGGACCAGGCGACAGCAGGATACCGGCGGGATTCATCGCCATGGCTTCTTGCACATCCAGCGCATCATTCCGGCGAATTTCGACTTCCGCGCCCAGCTCACCAAGGTAGTGCACTAGGTTGTAGGTAAAGGAATCATAGTTGTCTATTAGCAGCAACATCTTGGCAGGCTCGTTTAAGGGCTGGTGGGGCAGGGCCACACCGCAGTATAGTGGTCCCAACATACATGTTCAGGGTTGCGCGGCAGCGTCAAGGGCACAAGGCCGTGCAGCAAATTTTCCACCGGGGCAGGTGGGCGTAGATTCAGCGGCTCCGACGGGCAGATGAGAGATGTGAAAGGCGAGACAGGCATGCGAGGATTCCTGGGTGGGGTAAGTATAGGGGCCTTAGTGGCCGCAGCTGGCGCGGCGATGTTGTCATTGTCGGCGCCGCTTCCCAAAGTGGTGGATGTTACAGCGCAAACACCAACTGAAGCTCTGAAGCCAATTGAGGCGACCGGTGTGCCGATCGAGACACCTGGTCCGGATGCGGATCTGGTCGAGGCGGCCCCGGTCGCGCCAATGGGCGACGTGACGGACGATTTGAGTGCCTTGAATGGGGCAGATACTGAGCCAGCAGCGCGTCCCGAAATTGGCACGGATGAAACAGTACTGGCCGAGACCACGACTGCTGGTACCACAGCGGAAACTGCTCCAGACGTCTCCTTGATGACGGATGCGCCAGTGGTTCCTGTTGAGGCGCTGCCAGCGCCTTTGGTTCCATCACGAGAAACCGATGTTGTCGTGTCCAGCCAGCCAGCGCAGACACCGCAACCCGTTGTTGTTGCACAATTGCCCGAAGTGGACTCGGTGACCATGCCTCCGGACGTCGGCGTTAGAAATGCCGATAGCGCCGAGAATTTGCCGTCCAGTGAGCGCGGCCCGGATATCGAACCCAATCCAGTTACCGGCGTCGCCCCCGTGGCACCGCAGGTAGCGGAATCGGCTACGGTGAATGCGCCGGATGTGGCCGTAGATGTGCCCACGATGAGTGCACCAAGTTCGGGCAGTTTGCCCGTTGGCTCTTTGCCGACAGTTGTCGAGGCCCCAGCAGCGCAAGCGGTGCCAGGAGAAGCCACTGAAGAGGTAACAGGGACCGCTGAGCAAGAGCCGTCGCCGGACCAGATCGGTGAGCGGGTCGCAGCCTTGCCGACAGCTACCGGCTCGCAGGATGGCTCTGGTGGACCAACAATTGGCACCCGGGTGGTGCCTCTGACCGAACGCAACAAAGACGCTCCAGGTAGCAACACGTTCGCTCAAATGGCCCCTTCGCCTTTCGAGGCCTATTCGGTACCGTTCGACAATCCCGAAGACCGCCCGTTGATGTCAATTGTGCTGATTGATGACGTACAATCAATTGGTGCCGAGGCTTTGGTCGGATTTCCCTATCCGCTGAGCTTTGCCATCGATCCGGAAGATCCCAAGGCCGCGGAGAAAATGGCTGCGCGACGCGCCGCAGGATTCGAAGTGCTGGTGTTGACCAATTTACCGCGCGAGGCAGCCCCACAGGATGCAGAGACCGCGCTGGCGGTTTGGTTTGACACGTTGCCCGAAACGATTGCGGTGCTGGAAGGCACAGGCCCCGGGTTTCAGGGCAATCGACCGCTGGCAGATCAGGTTTCGGCAGTTGCTGCGGCGTCAGGGCGTGGGATGTTGACGCAGGATCATGGTCTGAACACGGTGCAGAAACTGGCAGCCCGCGATGGCGTGCCGGCTGCAGTGGTGTTTCGCGATTTTGATGGCGCCGGGCAGAACCCCAAAGCCATCCGCCGGTTCCTGGATCAGGCGGCGTTTCGCGCCGGGCAAGAAGGCGCGGTGATCATGTTGGGGCGAGTGCGGCCTGATACCATCTCGGCATTGCTGCTGTGGGGATTGCAGGATCGCGCGGCTCGGGTGGCTTTAGCACCTGTATCTGCGGCGCTATCGCTCCAGGTCACCGATAACTAGGTTTGCGGTGTAACCTCCTGCTGAAAGTTCGAGTTGAATGATAGATTTTGTGGTGCTGTGCACGGCCTCGTTTCTGGCGGGCGTTCTGAATGCAATAGCGGGAGGCGGTAGTTTCCTGACTTTCCCGGCGCTGGTCTTTACCGGTGTTCCACCGATTGCAGCAAACGCCACCAGCGCAGTGGCGGTGTTTCCGGGCTATGCCAGCAGCGCATTGGGGTTTCTTAATGAGTTGCGCGCCTTTGACCGTCGGGTGCTGATCCGACTGGTGTTGTTGTCAGTCCTTGGCGGTGTTTCAGGGTCACTGCTGTTGTTGGTGACACCGGCGAGCGTGTTCAACTGGGTTGTGCCCTGGCTGTTAATGTTTGCCACTATACTGTTTTTGTTAGGCAGTCGCATCAACTCCTGGATCGAGGCACGTGGCAAGGCCAACTCTGACGGTTGGTTCGCCACATTAGTGGTGTCGATCTATGGTGGCTATTTCAATGGCGGTTTGGGCATCGTGCTGCTGGCGCTGTTTTCGGCACAGGGGATGCGTGACCTTAACCTGATGAACGGGTTGAAGAATGGTCTTTCGTTTGTGTTGTCTGCGGCCTCGGTTGCGACGTTTGCCCTGGCGGGAATTGTTCACTGGAAACAGGCTGCGCTCATGATGGTTGCAGCCACGATTGGTGGCTATGTCGGCGCGCGACTGGCGCGACGGATGCCGGCGGTTATGGTGAAGTCGATTGTTGTTGCGGTAGGGCTGCTGATGACGGCGGTGTTTTTTATGCGTAGCTTTGCATAAGATCTGCACCGATGAAGCTGTCGTCTCAGTCAGCTAAGGCAAATGGCAGTGAACTGTTCGACGATTTCGAATCGGGAGACCTGTCACAAATGTTTTGCTCACCTCAGCTAATTCAGGATCACCAAGTGAATTTAGCCAGGGGATCAGAATGACCAATAGCCGTGAAGAACTGTCTTGGGACGAATGGGACGAGTTGCAAAGCCCACGACCGGATGAAAATGACTTTGATCAAGTGGTGGATGCTGCGCTGAGCCGTCGTGGGTTCTTGGGCAGTGTGTTGGCCTTTGGCTCCGGAGCGGCGGTGATGGGGGCAGGGGCGTTGATGCCCAATGTGGTCGAAGCCGCAACAAGTAGCCGCTTTGCCTTTACTCCGATAGATGTGGCAACAGATGCCACGGTTCATGTGCCGGAAGGGTATTCCTGGAATATCCTGACCCGCTGGGGCGATCCATTGTTCTCGGATGCGCCGGAATTTGATCACTCCACTGGTGGTGATCCAAAATCTGATCGGATCTTTGGCGAAAACACCGATGGAATGGAGCTGTTCACGGTTGGTGAGCATCAATTGGTGGCCGTGAACCACGAGTATTTGAACCCGAAGCTGAACCTGCCCCAGAACGAAGGGGGCATGCCTAGCTCAGTCGCAGACGTACTCAAGATGCAGAACTTGCAGGGCGTCACTGTGATGGAAGTCACTGAGGGTGATAGCGGCTGGAATGTGGTTGTCGATAGCCCGTTCAATCGCCGAATTCATCATAACACTCCGATGCGTATTGCTGGACCTGCTGCAGGTCATGATTTGTTGAAGACTGAAGCAGATCCCTATGGTGTTGAAGTACTGGGGACCATGAACAACTGCGGGGGCGGTAAGACGCCATGGGGCACCTATCTGACCTGCGAAGAGAACTTTAACGGCTACTTTGGCGCGACCAACAAGGCCATTGAACTGCCAAATGGTTTTGATCGTTACGGTATTGGCTCTGATAGTCGCTATGAATATGAAAAATTCGACCCTCGCTACGATTTAGAAAAAAACCCGAACGAGCCGAACCGGTTTGGGTATATTGTAGAAATCGATCCGTCGGATGTGACGTCGAAACCCGTTAAGCGCACAGCGCTTGGCCGGTTCAAACATGAAAACGCAGAAGTTGTGATAGCCAGTGATGGGCGGGTGGTTGTCTATCTTGGCGATGATGAACGCGGTGAGTATCTGTACAAATATGTGTCTGAAGCGGCCTATCAGCCGGGGGGCGATACCGAACATCTGCTCAACGAGGGCACACTGTTTGTGGCCAGGTTCGATGCGGATGGAACAGGTCAGTGGATTGCCTTGACACCTGACAGCACTGGCATGGATATGGCAGAGATTTATATTCACACCCGCATGGCGGCTTCGGCTGTTGGGGCGACGACGATGGACCGGCCTGAATGGGTTGCGGCGAATCCGATCTCGGTCGAGGCCTATTGTGCGCTGACCAACAACAAAAACCGCGGCAAGAAGCCAAATGCGGGCGGTGATGATACTTCAACAAACGCGGTTAATCCGCGCGAGGCCAACCATTATGGTCAGATCGTGCGTTGGAAACCTGCGGATGAAAACCACGCAGCTACAGCCTTCACCTGGGATCTCTATGTAATGGCGGGCAACCCGACGGCCCATTCGGATGCCTATGCAGGGTCCAGTAACATCAACGAAGGCAACCTGTTCAACAGTCCGGATGGCATGGTGTTTGATAGCTCTGGTTTGCTGTGGATTCAGACCGACGGCAATTACAAAAACGAGGGTGATTTTGCTGGCATGGGCAATAACCAGATGCTGGTTGGTGACCCCGAGACGGGTGAAATCGTCCGCTTTATGACGGTGCCCTACGGCGCTGAAGTGACCGGTTTGTGCTGGTCAGCTGATCGCCGATCAATGTTTGTTGGAATCCAGCACCCCAAAGCGCCATTCCCGGATGGAGAAGGCAAACTGGCGCGCTCATCCGTTGTGGTGGTCAAGCGCGATGACAACGCGGTTATAGGCTAAACCTTATTGCTTTGATGTTAAACGAACGGCGCTCCAATGATGGAGCGCCGTTTTCAGGTTCTAAGTAGTATCTGCCTACTGCGTTGTTTTACATTCCTCAAAGGCCTCTGCGGACCCGCTTCCTTCAGTTTGTCCAACCAGGTCATAATAAAGGGAAGCAGCCGCGCGACACCCAACTTCCGAGTAGTTTTGCTTATCCATGGAGGCAACGTTAACAAACTTCACCAAGACGGTTTTGCCGCTCTTCAGATCCACATCAATCCGTTTAACGAATATTTCGTTCGTCAATGCACTGCTCAATTTTTCGATGTGTTGCTCAAGATTTCCCAGCCTTTTAATGGAATCCGCGTCATTTAGAAAAAAGACCCACACATCTGCATCCCAGAAGGGGGACCAACCTTCTCTGGTTCTCACTACTCCGGAAGCCGCGTCCCTGCGAAACAGTTCCTCGGCAAATCCGTTGAATTCTTGATGGACCGAAATTGTGACTGGCCGACCGATTTTTTTCACAAAGGAATTATCACCAAAATCAACAAACTCGGCTCCTGCAGGTGCACCCGCGATTCCACAGATGGACGCAACCATTGCTACCTCTCGAATTTTCCGGCTAATATTCATGCCTCACCACCAAGTTACTTTTCTACTGCAAATGTTCCATCTAAGTCGCAGTGTCGGCACAACGCCGACCACAACAGCGATTTAGTTTTTTCCATTGCCGGCAAACCGTGCCGCATCAGCGGCAGCGCGACGGATGGCGTTGGATTTATGGACGGTCTCCATATATTCGGCCTCGGGATCGCTGTCATAGACAACGCCGCCACCTGCCTGGATATAGAGTTTCTGGTCCTGCACCACAGCGGTGCGCAGGGCGATACACATATCCATGTCGCCGCCAGCCGAGAAATAGCCGACACCGCCGCCGTATACACCGCGCTTTTCTGGCTCCAACTCGTCGATGATCTCCATCGCGCGCACTTTGGGCGCACCCGAGACAGTGCCAGCGGGCATGCCGGCAAAAAAGGCATCCAGCGCGTCTTTGTCCTCGGCCATCTCTCCGACGACGTTAGAGACGATGTGCATCACGTGGCTGTAACGCTCGATAATAAATTTTTCGGTGGGGCGCACAGTGCCGATCTTGGCAACACGGCCAGTGTCGTTGCGGCCCAGATCCAGCAGCATCAGGTGCTCGGCCAGCTCTTTTTTATCGGCCAGTAATTCAGCCTCAAGCGCGCGATCTTCTTCTGGTGTGGCGCCTCGCGGACGGGTGCCGGCGATGGGGCGAATGGTGATTTCATCGCCAAACACCCGCACCAGAATTTCCGGGCTGGCGCCAATTACCTGAAAACCGCCAAAGTTGAAGTAGAACATGAAGGGCGAAGGGTTTGTGCGACGCAGGGAGCGATACAGGGCAAAAGGTGCTTGGCGGAACTCTTGCGTCCAACGCTGTGACGGAACCACCTGAAAGATGTCGCCAGCGCGAATGTAGTCCTTGGCCTTTTCCACGGCCTGTTTATAGCCGCCTTTGGTGAAGTTGCTCACCGGTGCTGCGATCTCGCCGGCCTCACCCAGATCACGGGTTTCAGCGGGCATGGCTCGTTCCAGATCGCGCACCGCGTCCATCACCCGTTCGGCGGCTTGCGCATAGGCGGCGCGGGCGCTTTGGCCCTGACTGGCCCAGGCCGGGGAGACCACAGTCACCTCGCCTTTGACACCGTCCAAAACAGCGACCACAGAAGGGCGCATCATCAGGGCATCGGGCAGGCCCAGCGGGTCTGGGTTCACATTTGGAAGATGTTCAACCAGACGCACCATATCATAACCCAGATAGCCAAACAGCCCGGCAGCGGCCTGTGGCAGATCCTCGGGCAAGTCGATACAGCTTTCGGCGATCAGCGCGCGCAGGTTGTCCATGGGATCACCGGCTTGATCGATGAAGTTGTCGGCGTCAAACCGGGCGGACCGGTTCAACGACGATGTCTTTCCACGGCAACGCCAGACCAGATCAGGCTTCATCCCAATGATCGAATAGCGCCCGCGCACCTCTCCGCCCGTCACAGATTCCAGCATAAAGGCGTCCTTTTGGGCACCTGTCAGCTTGAGCATCAGCGACACCGGAGTATCGAGGTCGGCGGCCAGGCGGGTATAAACGACCTGGCTTTCGCCGGCTTCATGCGCCTTGGCGAAAGTATCAAAATTGGGGGTCAGAGCCATGATCGGTTGCCTTGGTTACTGATGAAAGTTGGCCATCACAGCATTGAGCGCCTGCTGATCAACCTGTGGACGCGCACGCATTTGCGCGTCTTGCACAAAGGCTTCGAACAGAGCCTGCGACAACGATTGGTTCAGCTGTGTTTGCAAGGCATCCGCCAGTGCGGTCAGATCATCGCTTTCGTCAGCAGGTAGGATTTCCGCCAGACGTAGCACAACGGTCGAGGCCTCGTCGGACACAATGCGCAACTCTCCGGGTTCCATTTCGAACAGCTGGTTCATCATGTCGGCGGGGGTGTTGTCGATATAGGCCGTGCGGGTCTGGCCGGTTTCGGTTGTGACGTTCAGGCCTTCGTCAAAATCACCACTGCTTTGGGCGCGGGCAACGATGCCATTTGCCTCGGTTGTGATGGCGTTCTGGCGCTGTTCAGCGTTCCAGCCTTGCAGTGCCTTGGTCATCGCGTCGGCCAGTGGCTCGGGGCGTGATGGCAGGACGTCGTCAAGACGGATGGCAAACAGGCTGCCGTCTTCCAGGAATTCCACGGCTGGGAAATCTTCGACCGTGACAACGGCAGCGGCTTCGCGGAACCCGTTGTAGGCAGCAACGCCATGGCTGCTTTGCGCGTTCCAGCTGATCTGACCCAGTTCCATGTCAGTTTCATCAGCGATTTCTTCCAGCGTTGCACCGCCGGCCAGCAGATCGTCAATCTCTTCTGATTGTTGTTCGATCAGACGGCGGGCACGGCCTGCGGCCAGTTCGTCACGCAGTTCAGCTTCGACATCAGCCAGAAGCGTCACGCGGGCCTCAAGACGGCCGTTGATCCGGTACAGGGCAGGGCCCAAGTTCGATGTCAGCGGGCCGACAACGGCACCAACTTGGGCAGAGAACACATCCTGACCTGCTATACCAAGCGCACCGATGGTCATGTCGCCCATGTCGACGTCAGCCAGTGCCAAGCCACGGTCAGCAACCAGGGCCTCGAATGTGGTTCCGCCAGTCTCCAATTGTGCCATGGCGCTAGAGGCCGCCTCGTCATCACCAAAGACCAGACGTTCCACCAGACGACGCTCGGGGGATTGATATTGATCTGCGCGCTCGTCGAACAATGATTGCAAGGCAGCCTGGTCGACCTCGACCTGGTCAATCAACATGTTGGGCGACATCAAAAGGTAGGCCAGCTGCTTGGTTTCAGGCAGGGTGAATTTATCCGAGTTGGCATCGTAATAAATCTGCAGCTCGGCGTCGGAAGGTGCCAGAGCGATCATTGCGACTTCGTCTGCGCGCAACTGCACCCAAGAGAAGCTGCGACGTGCACCGATAAAGCTGGTGATGGTGTCGCGCATGGTTGTGGGCATTTCTGCGCCAACCATCATAGCGCCTTGCACCAAGGTACGCGAGGCTTCGCGGCGCAGGTCGTCCTCAAAGTCACGCTCGCTGAGGCCAGCATTGTCCAAGGCGTATGTATAGGTTTCGCGGTCAAATTCGCCGTTGATGCCTTGAAAACTGGGGACTTCGACGATTTCCTTTAGCAGGTTTTCATCGCCAATCGAGATGCCCAACTGATCGACCTCGTTATCGATGGCAGCAATTGAGACCAAGCGACCCAAGACTTGCTGGTCCATTCCCAGAGCGGCCAATTGCGCCATCGGGATCAGTTGCCCGGTTTGCGCTTGAAAGGCACGCTGTTCGCGTTGCAATTCGCGGAAATAGTCTTGTACTGAAATTTCCTGGTCGCCGACGGTGGCAACTGCGGAAGATGCGCCCGAGAAACTAACGGCGCCAACGCCGACAAGCCCGAACATGATCAACCCCATCAGGATCCACACAAAGGTTTTGGAAAGATGTTTCATGCCTGCGGCCATGATGCCCTCTTATATGTCGGTGCCTCTGCGTCATTTGCGCCTTTGAATCAGCCGCAGCAGGGGGAGTAAATTTGTCTGATGCCCTGAATACGCTGCCACCCGTCAAGGAGCAAGCGATGTTGCGATTCCTTGCGAATGAATAGAGCGTTACTTAGAGTTCAAAGGCGGCCAGACGCCGGAATAGTTCGGATAATGCGGTGCGATCGACATTGGCAAAGGCAATACGGAACTGTCGTGCACCTGCTGGGTCGTCGTGGGGCAGGAACATCGAGCCGGGCAGCATCAGGACCGAGGCCTGCGAGACCAGTTTGCGGGCGACTTCGGTTGATGTGAGCTCAAAGGGGTGCTCGACGTAGGCAAAATAGGCGCCGCATCCAAGCAGTTTCCAACCGCGTTCACCCAGAATTGCAAAGCTTTCATGGATGGCGGCGCGGCGGTCAAGGATCTCGGTCCGCTCAGTTGCGACCCATTGGGATAGGTTTTCAATCCCCCACAAGGCGCCAATCTGGCCCAACTGGTTGGGGCAAATGGTGACGGTGTCGAGGAACTTTTCCATTTCGACCAGCCGTTCCGCAGAGGTGGCGATGGCGCCGACTCGGTGACCTGTCAGCCTGTAGGCTTTGGAAAAGGAGTAGAGATGGATGAGGGTCTGGTCCCAGTCTTCTATCTGGAGCAATTGATGAGGCGGACCTGAGCGGCTGTCGAAATCGCGGTAGGTTTCGTCCAGGATCAATGCCAGCCCGTGGGATTTCGCAAGATCGTAGAAGGCACGCAGCAGGTCGGCGGGGTATTCCACACCGCAGGGATTGTTCGGAGACACCAGCGCGATGGCACGGGTTCGCGGAGTGATCAGTTCCGCTGCGTGTTGTGGATCTGGCAGCATATCGGCGCCGACCGGCAATGAAATGGCGCCAACTCCGGACATATCCATCCACATTTTGTGGTTGAAATACCAGGGTGTTGGGATGATGACTTCATCCCCATCTGCGCAGAGTGACGCGATTGTTGCGGCAAAAGCCTGATTGCAGCCCGAGGTGATGGCGGTCTGATCCGCTGACACATTTGCTGCATAGTGGGTGGAGATTTGCGCGGCCAGTCCGGCTCGCAAATCAGCGCGTCCCAGAACCGGACCATACAGATGAGCGCTGTCATCGTTCAGCGCGGCTTCGGCCATTGCTTGGCGCAGGCCTAGCGGAGGAGGATCAATTGGCGCGGCCTGGCTGACATTCAGCAGCGGGCGATCCTCAGGAAAGCTGATGCCATCAAGCCAGCTGTGGGCCTCGACAATCGGAGAGATAAAGGTGGATTGGGTGCGGGGTAATGGCATCTGCGGGCTCCTGTAGGGCGCCTGATGCGCTGCTTGGATTGATTTGCAGACTGTCGGCTACGGCGTTGAAGTCGGCAAATATTTCGCCCAATGACTGGCAGAGCCAAGGTTGGCTTGCAAGGAAAATGGCCGCGTATATTGCACCAAACCCTTCAAAGCAAAAACGCGCCCCGAGAGGGACGCGCTGAACTTAATGTAGTCGCTTAGTCGGTGCCGCGATAGGGCTCGACATATTGCAGTGCCATATCCCAGGGAAAGAAAATCCAGGTATCCTGACTGACTTCAGTGATGAAGGTATGCACCATCGAGCGGCCCTGGGGTTTGGCATAGACAGTGGCAAAATGCGCTTTGGGATACAGATTGCGCACCAATTCCAGGGTTCTGCCGCTGTCGACCAGATCGTCGATGATCAGGATACCTTCGCCGCCGTCTCCCATGATGTCAGCATCCGGTGCCTTTAGCACTTCTGCCTCACCTTGTTCCTGGTGGTGGTATGATCGTACCGAGATGGTGTCGACAGTGCGGATATCCAACTCGCGCGCAACGATCATCGCAGGCGCCATGCCGCCGCGCGTGATTGCGACGACGGCGCGCCAAGCGCCGTCATTTGGACCTTGCCCATCCAGACGCCAGGCCAGCGCCCGGCTGTCGCGGTGGATTTGGTCCCACGAGATGTGAAAGCCTTTTTCGTGTGGCAAACGATCGGTCATATTTAGGGCTCCTCGCTTAACGCGTCAGGTTGCAGCGATCTTGACCCCCAGCAGGGCAAGAAGCCCGCCAAAGGTCCGGTCGATTATGTGTTTCAGATTGATATAGACGCGACGGGTCTTTTCCAAAGAAAAAAGCCGGGCGACCAGAGCGTTCCACAGGGTTTCGCCCAGGAAAATGCAGGCCAGTAGCGCTGCCATGACGATGCCGGACGTACCAGCCGGTACTGTGCCGACAAAGACTGCGCCAAAGAACACAGCCGGTTTTGGATTTGCCAGCTGTGTCACCAGCCCTAGTCGAAACGCAGCCAATGGCGAGCGTGGTGTCGCGGGCATCTTGGCCTCGGCGATGGGTTCGTCCGCGTTGCGCCACATCTTGATGGCCATCCAGATCAGCAGCAGCGCGCCACCAATCTTCATTGCCGTCAACAAAACGGGCGCATAGTCAAACAGCAGTGCCAGCCCAAACAACGCTGAGCCCGCCCAAACCACTGCGCCGATGCCAATGCCAATGGCCAGCGCAACACCCGTGCGCCAGCCTTCGGTCAACCCAATGCGTGCAGCCATCAGCACGGCAGGGCCGGGGCTGATGGCTGCCATCAGGCAGAGCAGAACTGCAGCTATGAAGGCGGCAATGGTCATGCTTTGGTGATATCCGGAGCGTCGACAGCCTTCATACCAACCACGTGATAGCCTGCATCGACGTGCAGATTTTCTCCGGTGACGCCCGAGCTGAGGTCAGACAGCAGATACAGTGCCGATTTGCCAACATCGTCAATGGTTACATTGCGACGCAATGGAGAGTTGTACTCGTTCCACTTCATGATGTAGCGGAAATCGCCAATGCCCGAGGCGGCCAGCGTTTTGATAGGTCCTGCGGAAATGGCGTTGACGCGGATACCGTCCTTGCCCAGATCCTCGGCCAGGTATTTCACCGAAGCCTCTAGCGCTGCCTTGGCAACACCCATGACATTATAATGCGGCATCACCTGCTCGGCACCATAATAGGTCATGGTCAGGAACGACCCGCCCTCGGTCATCATTTTTTCGGCCCGTTTGACAACGGCGGTGAAGGAATAGACTGAAATATCCATGGTCATCTGAAAATTCGAACGGCTGGTGTCAACGTAGCGACCGCGCAACTCACCTTTGTCGGAAAACCCAATAGCGTGGACCACAAAGTCCAGCTTGCCCCATTTTTCCTCAAGCGTATTGAACAGTTCGTCGATGGACCCTTCGTCAGAAACGTCACAGGGCAGGACAAGATCACTGCCAAGTGAATCGGCCAAAGGACCGACACGTTTTTTCAGAGCGTCACCTTGATAGGAGAAAGCCAGCTCGGCGCCCGCATCGGCGCAAGCCTTGGCGATACCCCAAGCTATCGATTTGTTGTTGGCCAGGCCCATAATAAGGCCACGTTTTCCAGCCATCAGTTGGTTAGACATGCAGGTTCTCCGCCCGTGTTCGCGTGATTTAGCGATCTTTAGGTTATTGCACGGCTTGCATCAAGGGCAGGTGGTCTTGTCGACCGTGAGCAACCTGCCTAGATTGCCGTTAACAAGTTATGGAGAGCCAATGTCAGACCGTAGTGGAATATTTGCAGGCGACGATCCGTTTGAGATCTGCCGGAGCTGGCTGGCAGAGGCGGAAAAGACCGAGCCCAATGATGCCAACGCCATCGCCCTATCAACTGTTGATTCGGATGGGTTGCCAAATGCGCGCATGGTATTGTTGAAAGAGATCGAGGCCGGGGCCTTTGTGTTTTACACAAATTACGGTAGCGCCAAAGCACAGGAATTGGACCAGGCCGGCAAAGCGGCCTTTGTGATCCATTGGAAATCACTGCGTCGCCAGATTCGGGTGCGCGGTAGTATTACCCGCGAAGAGGGGCCGCAGGCGGATGCATATTACCAGTCTCGATCCCTACAAAGTCGTTTGGGAGCATGGGCTTCTAAGCAATCACAGCCGCTGCCCAGCCGCGTGGCATTGATGGCCGAGGTCGCCAAAGTGACAGCCGCTAAAGGCACCTCTCCAGAGCGGCCACCGTTCTGGGGCGGCTACCGTTTGGTGCCGCAGGAAATTGAATTCTGGGCTGATGGAACATTCCGTTTACATGATCGTTTTATTTGGCGCCGAGATACCCCTGCGACAAAATGGCATATTACCAGAATTAGCCCATGATGCTGGTGTGACAAGAATAACATCGGCAGCACGTATTCGAAACTTTTAGACTTGAAACATGTGTCCAGTGTAGAGCATTACCCTTTAACAACAGCAATAAAAACAAGAACGCGCGGTGGACTATAAAGTGGCAGAAGATCTAAGCAGCATGCATCAAGTGCGAGGCCTAGTTAAGTGGTTCGACCCAGCCAAAGGTTACGGCTTTGTGGTGTCGGATACAGGTGGGCCTGACATTCTGCTACATGTGAACGTGCTGCGCAACTTCGGGCAAAGCTCGGTTTCGGATGGGGCTGAGATCGTGATTCTCACCCATAGTACGGATCGCGGTGTCCAAGCCGTCGAAGTTGTGTCGATCATTGCACCCGAGCGTGAAGACACGCCTGTCCTTGCTGATTTTGCCGATCTTGATCTTGATGCAATACGCTTGGAGCCGCTGGAAGCTGCGCGGGTCAAGTGGTTCGACAAGGGCAAGGGATTTGGGTTTGCCAATGTGTTCGGTAGCAATGATGACGTTTTCCTGCACGTAGAAGTTTTGCGCCAATCTGGCCTTGCAGATTTGCAGCCGGGCGAGGCTTTGGCAATGCGGGTGATTGATGGAAATCGCGGTCGCATGGCGGTTGAGGTCATGGCTTGGGAAAGCGCCGTACAGGCAGAGATATGAGATTTGCCGCATGAGAAGACAGGCCGCTGCACTAAGTTTCTGTGTTGCTGCGGCTGTTTCTGGTGCGGCGCAGGCTGACTGTCAGGCCAATCGCGCCGATTTGCGTGGCGATTGGGGGCAGGCCTCTTTCACCATTGAAATTGCGGATACCCAGGAGGAGCGCGCTCAGGGATTAATGTTCCATGAGACGCTGCCGCGTGGTGCGGGCATGTTGTTTGTCTATGAGCATCCTCAACGCGCTAGTTTCTGGATGAAGAATACGCTGATTCCTTTGGATATCATTTTTCTTGATCAAAGTGGTTTGGTTACAGGGGTGCACTCCAACGCCATACCGGGGGATCTAAGCCCGATTCCTGGCGGTGATAACGTCTTTGCAGTGCTTGAAATCAATGGTGGTTTGTCAGCGCGCTATGGGATTTCGGCAGGGTCCGAGATACGTCACAGAGTTTTTTCTGAAGGACCTGCGAAATGGCCGTGTTAGGGGTTTTCGAATCTCCGCGGCGCAGCTAGAGAAGGCGCACGGTCCGGGGCGTGGCGCAGTCTGGTAGCGCACCTGTTTTGGGTACAGGGGGTCGTGAGTTCGAATCTCGCCGCCCCGACCATATTTCTCTTGTCCGGTGATGTAGCACCTTTGGGTCGTTCACTGGACAGGGTGAAAATTAATTGCCCGATTAATAGGCGATTCTAATTTGCGGACAATTATTGGGCGTCGTTCTGAAGAGGCCATCCGCTCAAGGTCGGCCGCAACGGTAATGTTGGCGCATATGTGCCACAATAATCACTTGAAACCTGTATTTCGTATAGCCGATAAAGTTAATTGCTTTGCCGTCACTCCTGCGAAGATGTCGGCGGATTAATGCTGCATCATCGACACTTGCTGTTGCTTATGGTCGCCGATCTGCATGGCAAATGTTAAGGTAACGTAACAACCCGTTACCTTACCGTAATAATTTCGGTTTTCGTTGTAACGAAGATTTCGACATTGAGTGGTGGATATCTTGTGGATGAATCACCTGCGTCCTCGGTCATGAAAATACTAACAGGTGGTCAACAGAAAAGATGGACATTTAGAGGCAACTTTTACGTTGACCCGTTAGTGGATTATACGCCAAATTGTAGCTGTCGGGTTGTTCCCCACTAGATCTGGTGTGATCTGCACGCGGAGCAACTACGGCGTACTAACAATTGAAACGACCGTACTAATGGCCGAACCAGGTCAGGGTGCACGCTTGTCCGCGTGGTGCCCGCGGTGGTTTTTTGCGTTTTGATAAGTCGTGCGCGGGCAACGCACCACAGGCAACATGATGGCAAAGGCAGTAGAATGAAGATTGAAAGAAAGTTCACCACGGCCGGGCAGGACGCCTATGCAGATCTGAATTTTATCTCCGCTACGTCGGAAATCCGAAATCCGGATGGCACCATTGTGTTTCGCCTTGATAACGTCGAAGTGCCGTCAAGCTGGAGCCAGGTGGCCAGCGACGTCATCGCGCAGAAATATTTCCGCAAGGCCGGGGTTCCCTCAAAATTGAAGAAGGTCCGCGAAAAAGGCGTGCCGGAATTCCTTTGGAGCTCCGTTCCAGACGGTGCGAACGTGGAATTTGGAGGCGAGACCTCTTCTAAGCAGGTGTTCGACCGTCTGGCCGGTGCCTGGACCTATTGGGGTTGGAAGGGCGGCTATTTCTCTACCGAGGCAGACGCACAGTCTTACCATGACGAAATGCGCTTTATGCTGGCCAGCCAGCGCGCCGCACCGAACAGCCCGCAGTGGTTCAACACCGGTCTGCATTGGGCCTATGGTATTGATGGCCCGGCACAGGGTCATCACTATGTCGATCACAAGACCGGTAAGCTGACCGAATCCAATAGTTCCTACGAGCACCCGCAGCCACATGCTTGCTTTATTCAAGGTGTGAACGACGATCTGGTCAACGAGGGCGGCATTATGGACCTGTGGGTGCGCGAGGCGCGCCTGTTCAAATACGGCTCTGGCACGGGCACCAACTTCAGCCACCTGCGCGGCGAAGGCGAGGCACTGTCGGGGGGCGGTAAATCCTCGGGGTTGATGGGTTTTCTGAAAATCGGCGACCGGGCAGCCGGCGCTATCAAATCCGGCGGCACCACGCGGCGCGCGGCCAAGATGGTGATTGTCGATGCGGATCACCCCGATATCGAGAAGTTCATCGAGTGGAAGGTGATTGAGGAGCAAAAGGTTGCCTCGATCGTTGCTGGATCCAAAATGCACGAGAAGATGCTGAACGGTATCTTTGTGGCAATCCGATCCTGGGATGGCGGTGAAGCGGATGCTTATGATCCGGCCAGCAATAGGGGCCTGAAGACGGCGATCCGTGAAGCCAAGAAGGTGATGATCCCGGAAACCTATATCAAACGGGTTCTGGATTACGCCAAACAGGGCCATACCAGCATTGAATTCCCCACCTATGACACCGATTGGGATTCCGAGGCCTATAGCTCGGTCTCCGGGCAGAACTCGAACAACTCTATCCGGGTTACCAATGCCTTCCTGACGGCTGTTGAGAAAGACGCTGACTGGCAGTTGATCAACCGCACCGATGGCAAGGTCGCCAGGACCCTCAAGGCGCGCGACTTGTGGGACAGGGTCGGCCATGCCGCCTGGGCCTGTGCCGATCCGGGCATCCAGTACCACGACACTGTCAATGACTGGCATACATGCCCTGCAGATGGTGAGATCCGTGGCTCGAACCCCTGTTCCGAATACATGTTTCTGGACAATACCGCCTGCAACCTAGCCTCGATCAACCTGCTGACCTTCCTAAAGGACGGTACGTTCCAGGCCGAGGAATACATGCACGCCTGTCGGCTGTGGACACTGACGCTGGAAGTGTCAGTGATGATGGCGCAGTTCCCGTCCAAGGAAATCGCGCAACTGTCCTATGATTTCCGTACCTTAGGCTTGGGTTATGCCAATATCGGCGGCCTGCTGATGAACATGGGCTACGGCTATGACAGCGACGAGGGACGCTCCTTGTGCGGCACTCTGACCGCGTTGATGACTGGGGTGGCTTACATGACCTCGGCAGAGATTGCCGGCGAGCTGGGGACCTTTGCGGGCTACGATCGCAATTCCGAGAACATGCTGCGGGTCATCCGCAACCACCGCAATGCTGCCTATGGCAAAACTGAGGGCTATAAGGGGTTGTCGATTAACCCGGTGCCGCTTGATTTACACAATTGCCCCGATGCGCAGCTGACCGACCTGGCACAAAGCGCTTGGGACGAGGCGCTGGAACTGGGTGAAAAGCACGGCTACCGCAATGCGCAGACTACTGTGGTTGCCCCCACGGGCACCATCGGTCTGGTGATGGATTGTGACACCACGGGCATCGAGCCTGATTTCGCGCTGGTCAAGTTCAAGAAGCTGGCCGGCGGTGGCTATTTCAAGATCATCAACCGCTCGGTGCCCTCGGCGCTTGAGGGGCTGGGCTATTCCTCGGCACAGGTCGAAGAAATCACTGGCCATGCTGTGGGACACGGCAGCATCGGCAATGCACCGTCGATCAACCACACTTCGCTGGCAGGCCATGGCTTTGGCCCCAACGAACTGATCAAGATTGACGCTGCACTGGAAAGCGCCTTTGACATCCGCTTTGTGTTCAATCAGTGGACCCTGGGTGAGGATTTCTGCACCGGCGTGCTGGGCATCCCAGCCGCCAAGCTGAACGATCCGACCTTTGACCTGCTGCGTCACCTTGGCTTTACCAAGAGAGACATCGAAGCCGCCAACGATCATGTCTGTGGCACCATGACCCTAGAGGGTGCGCCGCATCTGAAGGAAGAGCATTACCCCATCTTTGATTGTGCCAATGCCTGCGGCAAGACCGGCAAGCGGTTCCTGTCGGTGAACAGCCACATCACCATGATGGCGGCGGCGCAGTCGTTTATTTCGGGCGCGATCTCCAAGACAATCAACATGCCCAACAATGCCACCATCGAGGATTGCCAAAAGGCTTATGAGCTGAGCTGGTCCTTAGGCATCAAGGCCAATGCACTGTACCGTGATGGATCGAAACTGAGCCAACCGCTGGCAGCAGCGCTGGTTGAAGATGACGATGATGCGGCCGAGATCATGGAAACTGGCAACAACCACGAAAAAGCGACGGTACTGGCCGAGAAGATCGTCGAAAAGGTCATCATCAAAGAGATCATCAAATCGCACCGTGAAAAGATGCCTCAGCGTCGTAAGGGTTATACTCAGAAAGCGAATGTCGGCGGCCACAAGGTTTATCTGCGCACCGGTGAGTATGAGGATGGTACTCTGGGTGAGATCTTCCTGGATATGCACAAGGAAGGCGCCGGTTTCCGGGCGATGATGAACAACTTTGCCATCGCGGTGTCGGTTGGCCTGCAATACGGCGTACCGCTCGAGGAGTTTGTCGAGGCCTTCACCTTTACCAAATTTGAGCCAGCCGGCTTGGTACAGGGAAATGACAGCATCAAAAACGCCACCTCGATTTTGGACTATGTGTTCCGGGAACTGGCGGTCAGCTATCTGGATCGCACCGATCTGGCCCATGTCAAACCACAAGGTGCGTCGTTTGACGATCTTGGGCGCGGTGTCGAAGAGGGGGTGTCCAATGTCTCAGACGTCAGCGAGACAGCGGCCAGTAAGTCGCTGGAAGTCCTGAAGCAGATTTCGTCAACGGGTTATTTACGCAAGCGATTGCCGCAGGAACTGGTGGTGCTTCAGGGTGGTCAGGGATTGAACACCGGTGTTGATCCGATGTCTGCGCTGCAGTCGCTAGTGCCAGAGACCAGCACGGGCTCTGCGGCGCCAATTGCAGCCAACACCGGCATGGACGCGCGGACCAAGGCAAAGATGCAAGGCTATGAAGGCGAGGCCTGCAATGAATGTGGCAATTACACGCTGGTGCGCAATGGCACCTGCATGAAGTGCAACACCTGCGGCGGAACATCAGGCTGCAGTTGAGTAAACTCGTGCCCCGGAAACTGGGGCGCGTCACTATATCACGTTAGTAATGGCGTGTAAGGATTTGGAAAAAATCGCTTTTCATATTTCAGCGAAACATGGATCGGTTGTATTTTGACGCTCAAACAAACACGGGGCGGGTGCGCTCGCCCTCGACGGTATTCAAGCCACAGGCAATAACAAAACGGGCGGTAAATTATTGAGCTTGGATAGCGAAACTGGGGGGCTTCGGCCCCCCCTTTTTTTGTTCTGGGACTGGATTTTTGACCTCCGGGCAGGCCGCGGGCAGTTGGCAGTGGAACCAAATATTAAGCATTTTGAGCGACACAGGGTAGACGGGGATTATTGGGTGCGTTGGCACCCGAAGAAAGTCAAGACTATGCCTGCTGTCGGAAGATCCAAAAAACTCACGTGCATCGGAACCTATGCTGCGGCGATGCTCGCCCTTGGGACGCCCGCGTCTTCCGGAGACTGGAGTGGTTTTTTCCTCGGCGCATCTGTAGCCCGTCACGATGCTCGCACTGACACCGCCTCTGGGCACGATTCCAGTGCGCCCGGGCTTCACCTGGGGTATGATCTGGATTTTGGCCAGCTAGTGCTGGGTGGCGAGGTCGAGGTGGAGAGTGCCCGGGTTCAAGTCGGCAGCGTCGAGACGCAAGAGATGCGTCGGATCAAGCTGCGTGCCGGCTATGATTTTGGCCAAACGCTGGGCTATATCACTTTGGGTGGCGTGCGGGCTGAAACCGAGCAGGATCACGACACAGGTGCGGTGGTGGGGCTTGGGCTGTCCTATTCGCTCAACCGAAATTTTGAGCTTGGCGGCGAGCTGCTGTATCAGGATATCGATGCGCTAGAGCCCGGCGGGTTAAGGCGCAGCAACACGGTGTCGTTGCGTGCATCTTTCCGGTTTTAGGGCCAAAGACACCAGCCATCTGAATATTCCGCGAAGAGCGCAGCACAGAAATCAGGCTTGGCGGCGAGTGGCGCCTGTGCTAATCAAGGCCCATGAAACAGACCTGCACCATTATTATCTGCTGTATTCCCTGCTGACCAACCCAGCGGGCCGGTATCTGTCGTTTCAAAACATCTGACAAATTGCTAAGCCCGCTCTGCGCGCCAGGTACCTTTGCGTACCGAACTAAGGAACTGTCATGATGAGCGACACCGTGATCAAACTGCACAATACCAAGACCCGCCGCAAAGAGGTCTTTGCCCCGATCGATCCGGATAACGTGCGGATGTATGTCTGTGGCCCCACCGTTTATGACCGTGCCCATTTGGGCAATGCGCGTCCGGTGGTGGTGTTTGATGTACTGAATCGGCTGCTGCGCGAAACCTATGGCGCTGATCATGTTACTTATGCGCGCAACTTCACCGACGTGGATGACAAGATCAACAAACGGGCTGCGGACAGCGGTCGTGATATTAGCGTGATCACTGATGAGACCATCCAGTGGTTTCTGGACGACATGGGGTCCCTGGGGGCGCTAGAGCCAGACCACATGCCGCGTGCTACGCAGTATATCGATCAGATGATTGCGATGATCGAAAAGCTGATCGTCAAGGGCCACGCCTATGCCGCCGAAGGCCATGCGCTGTTTGCCGTTGATAGCTGGAAAGAGGGTTACGGCAAATTGTCTGGTCGTTCAGTTGATGACATGATCGCCGGCGCCCGGGTCGAGGTCGCGCCGTATAAACGCAACCCGATGGATTTCGTGTTGTGGAAACCATCAACCGATGATCAACCGGGCTGGGATAGCCCTTGGGGCCGCGGTCGTCCAGGCTGGCATATCGAATGTTCTGCTATGGCTGATGAGCTATTGGGCAAGTCTTTCGATATCCACGGCGGTGGCAACGACCTGATGTTCCCACATCATGAAAATGAAATTGCGCAAAGCTGCTGTGCCAATGGTGATGACAGCTTTGCGAAAGTGTGGCTGCACAATGAGATGCTGCAGGTCGAGGGCAAGAAGATGTCCAAGAGCCTGGGGAATTTCTTTACTGTCAGGGACTTACTGGAGCAGGGCGTTCCAGGTGAAGTGATCCGGTTTGTGTTTTTGTCGACACATTATCGTAAACCGATGGATTGGACTGACAAAAAAGCAAAGGAAGCGCAGAGCATTCTAAGAAAATGGTATGCCCAAGCTGAACAGGCGTTACCGGGAGGAACGCCTGATAATTATGTATTGAGAACCCTTGCTGATGATATCAATACACATGGTGTATTGGCTGAATGTCACCAGTACTCGCACGCCGATGACGTGGTTGCGCTTCGGTCCAGTTTAGAGTTGTTGGGTTTGATGGGTGATGAGGTTCCTAGTTGGGCCTCCGTTCCCGATGTTGATCTAACGTTGTATGAGGGTCGCCTTACAGAAGCCCGTTCCATTGCGATGGTGACAAAGGACTTCTCACAAGTCGATAGCCTGAAGGCTGCGTATATTGCCGCTGGTCTGGAAGTGCGGATGAGCAAAGCTGGGGTGGAATTGGTTCCGGGTCCTGACTTTGACGCGGCCAAGTTGGAGGGGCTGCTGTGAAAGTACTGACAAGAGCCACACAGGACAGCGCCCGAACCTGGGGGGGCGTGAAGCGCCCTCCCGTGGGGAGGGTCGGGCGCTGTCCGTGCCAGGGGCACGGATCAGATTTTGAATTGGGGAGTCAGGCATGACCAAACAACGCCTGTACCTCTATGACACCACCCTACGAGATGGGCAGCAAACGCAGGGTGTGCAGTTCTCAACGGCTGAGAAAATCCAAATTGCCGAGGCTCTGGATGCGCTGGGGCTTGACTATATCGAAGGCGGCTGGCCAGGGGCCAACCCAACCGACAGTGCGTTCTTTGATGAGGCGCCGAAAACCCATGCTCGGTTGACAGCTTTTGGCATGACCAAACGGGCAGGGCGCTCGGCCGCGAATGATGATGTGCTGGCGGCAGTGATGAATGCAGGCACACAAGCGGTCTGTCTGGTGGGCAAAGCGCATGATTATCATGTCACCGCCGCGCTGGGGATCTCGCTGGAAGAAAATCTGGAGAACATCCGGGCCTCAATTGCACATATCGTGGCGCAGGGGCGGGAGGCGCTGTACGACGCTGAACATTTTTTTGATGGCTACAAGGATAATCCGGATTATGCGCTGGCGGCTTGTCGGGCGGCGCTGGATGCTGGCGCGCGTTGGATCGTCTTGTGCGACACTAATGGGGGAGCCTTGCCAAGTGAGGTCGGCCACATCGTGACCGAGGTGATCGCCGCTGGTCTGCCGGGCGATCAATTGGGCATTCATACCCATAACGACACAGAAAATGCGGTGGCTTGTTCGCTGGCAGCAATTGACGCCGGCGTGCGGCAGCTGCAGGGCACGTTGAACGGGCTGGGCGAACGCTGCGGCAATGCCAATCTGACCACGCTGATCCCGACGCTGATTTTGAAACAACCCTATGCCAGTCAGTTTGAAATCGGCGTGAGCCAGGAGGCGCTCTCGGGGCTGACACAGGTGAGCCGGATGCTGGATGATATTCTCAACCGGGTGCCGACGCGGCAGGCGCCCTATGTTGGGGCCTCGGCCTTTGCGCATAAGGCGGGGTTGCACGCCAGTGCGATCCTGAAGGATCCCAATACCTATGAGCACATCGATCCGGCGGTAGTTGGCAATGCGCGGATCATTCCGATGTCGAACCAGGCGGGGCAAAGCAACCTGCGTCGACGGTTGACCGAAGCTGGCTTCAGCGTTGAAAAGGGTGACCCTGCATTAAGTCGCATTCTGGATCGGATCAAAATCCGCGAGGATGAGGGATATTCCTACGACACCGCGCAGGGCAGTTTTGAATTGCTGGCGCGGGATGAGTTGGGGCAACTACCCGAGTTTTTTGAGGTTAAACGATACAAAGTCACCGTTGAGCGGCGCAAGAACAAGTACAACCGAATGATCAGCCTGTCCGAGGCGGTTGTGGTGGTTAAGGTTGATGGCGAAAAGCGCCTGTCGGTGAGTGAATCTGTTGATGAAACCGGGAGTGACAGGGGACCGGTGAACGCTTTGGCCAAGGCACTGATCAAGGATCTTGGGCGCTACTCTAAAGTGTTGGCAGACATGCACTTGGTCGACTTCAAAGTGCGGATCACTCAGGGCGGTACAGAGGCGGTGACGCGGGTGATCATCGACAGCGAAGACGGCAAAGGGCGGCGTTGGTCCACGGTTGGGGTCAGTCCGAACATAATAGATGCCTCGTTTGAGGCGCTGTTGGATGCTATCCGCTGGAAGTTGATCCACGATGATGCGGCGCAGTGAGCCGACATTGGTGCTTATTGTAGACGAGCTGCAGTAACGTCCTGTGGCAGAGGAATACTTGAATGGGTTTTGACGACGATCTGCGGTCCTGCGCTGAATTGGTACAAAACGGCGATGCGAACCGGTTTCAGGCGGTGATGGCGGCGCCGGTTGCGGCGCGGGAACTGTTGTTTGCGCTTTATGCCTTTAATGTTGAACTCTCACGCGCGCCCTGGGCGAGTTCTGAGAGCATGATTGCAGAGATGCGTTTGCAATGGTGGCGTGATCTGGGGGCTGAAATCGCGGTTGGAAAACTCGCGCGCCGACATTTTGTCGCAACACCACTGGCGCGGTTGTTGAAACCGGAATTGGCCGTTGTTATTGATACCATGGCCGAAGCGCGGCGTTGGGACATCTACCGGGATCCCTTTGCAGACGAGGATGAGTTTGACGGCTATATCGATGCCACTTCGGGTGGGTTGCTATGGATGGCTGCTGCCTCGCTAGGCGCAGCGGACGAGGCTGTGGTGCGTGAATTTGGCTATGGTGTCGGCGTGGCCAATTGGTTGCAGGCGATCCCAGAGCTGGAAGCCCAGAAACGGGTGCCGCTGTTGGACGGGACGCCGAAAGGCGTGCGAGCTTTGGCGCAAAAGGCATTGAAATCTCTGCTAAATGCTCGAGTGAATGGTGGGCGTATTTCACCAGAGGCCGGAGTGGCGTTGTTGGCAGGCTGGCAGGCCGAAGCCATTTTGCGCCAAGCCATTCGTGAGCCTGACAGAGTTGCATCTGGTGCTTTGGGTCAAAGCGAGTTTCGCCGTCGCGTGGGGCTGATCTGGCGGGCAGCGGCAGGTCGGTGGTAAACATATTTGCAGGGGGATAACGCTGGATAAAGCGTTACCCTAAATTGCCTCAGGACATGGCCTCGCGTGGTCGCAGGGTTAGCCACAGCAATGCGCCGCCGGCCAGCACCAGGAACGGGGCCATTGCCATGTTGACCGCGTTCCAGCCCTCGACCGGATTGCCACCTGAGCAATTCATCAAACCGCCTGAGGACAGCGAGGCAAAGGTAACGCCGCCAAACACCAGCAAATCGTTCAGACCCTGCATGCGGCCACGCTCGTGCGGTTCATGCGCGCCAGCCAGCATGGTGGTGGCGCCAATAAAGCCAAAGTTCCAGCCAAAACCTAGCAGTATCAAAGCAACAAAGAAGTTCTCAAGTTCAACGCCGTTGAGCGCAACTGCTCCGGCCCCGCTAAGAATGATCAACCCTGCGGCTACGACCTTTTCAACGCCGAAGCGGGCGATCAGATGGCCGGTAAAGAACGATGGCACATACATTGCTAGGACATGCGCAGTGACGACATCGGCGGCGGTGTTCTGGGTGAAACCACAGCCCACGACAGCCAACGGAGTTGAGGTCATCACCAGGTTCATCAGCGCATAAGAAACCATGGCGCAGATTACCGCGACGGCAATGCGTGGGGTTTTCAACAGTTCCAAACGGGTGCGGCCACGGGGGGCTGTTGCGCTGGGGGGCGCGGGCTTGGGGATGTCGAGAAACAGGAACAGCAATGCGCCGACCAGGTTGATCGCGATCACCGTCAGGTAGGTTCCCATGAATGGAACAACAAAGGCCTGACTGGTCAGTTTGACCAGTTGTGGGCCGATGATTGCCGATAACAAGCCGCCAGCCATTACATATGAAATTGCCTTGGGGCGGAACCCTTCAGAGGCGGTGTCTGCGGCGGCAAAGCGATAGAAACCCTGCGCGCTCATATAGATACCGGTCAGCAGGCTGCCGACCAGGAAGACTGGGAAAGATCCCAGGTACAGACCATATGCCCCAACCATGCCGCCAGCCGCGCCACCAAGTGCGCCAATGATGAAACCAGTACGGCGACCCCATTTTTGCATGATCGCCGAGATCGGTGTCGCAGAGAGCATCGAGCCCAGAACAATCAATGAGATCGGAAGTGTGGCAAAGCAGGCGTTGGTCGCCAATGATTGTCCTGCCAAGCCGCCGAGAATAAAGATCATTGGCATCTGTGCGCCAAGGAAGGCCTGCGCCATCACCAGAATGGTGACATTGCGTTTGGCGACGGAGTCATCGTGAGTGGTCATACTAATGGTCATTCGAAATGGGTAGCTGTGAAAAACTCTGGGCACAAGCCGCTTGCTGTGGTGGAACCTGCGGCTAATCTGCACGAGTTAGTGATACAGGAGAATGACGTGACGTCAGATCAGGATGTGGGGCGTATTATTACCAGTGATGCCTGTGTTGTTGAGGGCGCTGAGTGGCTGGCGGCCAGTGATCCGCGCTTTGCGCAGGCGCTGCAGCTGACCGGGCCATTGCCGTTGCGGCGTAAACCGGACGGGTTTTCAGAGTTGTTGTCGGCGATTGTCAGCCAGCAAGTCAGCGTTGCCTCGGCAAGGGCGATTTGGGGTCGGATGAAGGAGGCGCGCCTGACAGGTCCGCGCAAGGTGATCTGGGCCAGTGACGACGACCTGCGCGCAGTGGGGCTAAGCCGCCAAAAGGTCCGTTATGCGCGGGCGCTGGCGGAGGCAGGTATTGATTTTAAAGCCTTGCGCGACGCTCCTACGGAAGAGGTCGTCAGAATTTTGGTCGAAGTGCCGGGGATAGGGGCCTGGACTGCAGAGATTTACGCGATGTTTTCACTTGGGCGCGCGGATGTCTTTGCGCCCGGCGATTTGGCCCTGCAAGAAGCGACAAGGATCCTGTTTGACCTGCCGGAGCGGCCAAAAGAGCGAGAGTTGAGAACAATGGCAGAAGACTGGTCGCCTTGGAGGTCGGTTGCAGCGCGGCTTTTGTTTTCCTATTACCATGTCATGAAATCCAGGGAAGGGATCAGATGACTCGAGTATTGACCGCCGAACGCAAAGCCCCACTGTCCGGGGATACCCGTTCGATTGTGGTGTTCTTGCATGGCTATGGTGCCAATGGTGCTGATTTGCTGGGGCTCGCCGATCCGCTAGGTGAGCAACTGCCTGATACGCTGTTTGTGGCCCCTGATGCGCCCGAACGCTGTGCCGGGGCTCCGATGGGGTATCAGTGGTTTCCCATCCCTTGGATCGACGGTTCATCCGAGGAAGAAGCAGAACGCGGAATGCAGGCGGCAGTTGCTGACTTGAACGCCTTCCTTGATGCGCTGATGATAGACGAAGATGTCTTGCCTGAACAGGTGGTGCTGTTTGGTTTTAGCCAAGGCTCGATGATGAGTTTGCATGTCGCGCCCCGCCGAGAAGATCCTTTGGCCGGGATTGTTGCCTTCTCTGGTCGGTTGTTGTCGCCGGAATTGCTGCAAGATGAGGTGGTCAGCAAGATGTCCATTCTTCTGGTGCATGGGGATGCGGACGACGTGGTCCCACCGCAATCGTTGCCTGAGGCGGCCCAAGCGCTACAAGAGGCTGGATTTAAGGATGTGTTTGCCCATATCCAAAAAGGCACCGGGCATGGCATCGCGCCAGACGGTCTGAGCGTTGCTTTGGCGTTTATGCGGGACAAGCTGGGCCTGTAGGCAAAACGACATCAATAGTAGCCGGAATTTTGCAAAATTCCGGTTCGGAAAATTCGAATTTTCCGGCTATTGTTGCATGGGTCTGTTTTGGTCGCGAGAGCGTTTACTATTTTGGTGGCGCAGGGGTGTCCTGCCACACTCCGGACAGCAGGTCGTCAAGCGTCCAGTCGCCGATACGCCATCGGACCAGTCGCAGGGTGGGGTGGCCTACGGCGGCAGTCATCCGGCGAACTTGCCGGTTGCGACCTTCTCGGAGTGTCAGCTCAATCCAGGAGTCGGGGATGCTCTTGCGGACCCGGATTGGAGGCGTGCGAGGCCAAAGGTCTGCCGGTTCCTCAATGACCCTGGCTAGAGCCGGTTTGGTCATGCCATCCTTCAAACCGACCCCATTGGTCAGCGCGTTTAATGCGATGGCATCCGGAATGCCTTCGACCTGCACCCAATAGGTTTTGGCCATCTTATGTTTGGGGTCAGAAATCCGTGCCTGCAGACGACCGTCATCGGTCAACAGCATCAACCCTTCGCTGTCGCGGTCCAGTCGTCCAGCCGGATAAACGCCGGGCAGGTCGATGAAATCGCTGAGAGTGCGACGCGGATTTCCCTGAGTGCCACGATCAGTGAATTGCGGCAGCACATCAAAAGGTTTGTTAAAGCGGATCAACTTGGTCATGCCCGCCCATAAAAGGCGCGCACCCTCAAAGCAAGGGGGGCTGTCACCACACTGTCATGAAATCCGCATAATTTCCCCGCGAGATATAGTGGAAACAGAGGGCTTGTCAGGTCTCAACCACGATATATAGTTATTTATGTGCTGGAGCGAGTTCCCTGCTCTAGTGCCGGAATGCGGGTCGACATGGCTAGGATGACGTTTCAGATGGACGGTGACTATCAAATCAGACTGGTGCGCATGCCTAACGTCTTGAGACATCGCAAGCCGTTGTTGTGGTGTGGAGTTTGCCGAGATCCGGGGGAGGGTCTTGTGACATTGCGGGCGTATCGGTCGCCATTCAAAGACACTTGGTTAAAGCCGGTGGCAGTGGTCGGCGCATTTGAAGTCGTGGTGCGAAACCCTAGTTCTGTTATCCGAATATGGTCGGTGGTAGTGCCCAAAAAATCCGTAAGACTCAAAAAGCGCGTGAGTATCACGCGCTTTTTATCGTTTATGGCGAATAAGTATTGTGCATGTCATCAGGTGGTAACAAGTCGTAGTTTGGTCAACCTAGACCAAGATGCTCCTCAACTAACGGTGAGGTCTTAGCATGAATCAAGCTGTTGGTCCGCTACGCACTCTGGTTTTGAATGCCAACATGCAGCCGCTCAGTTGGGCGCCGCTGTCAGTCTGGAATTGGCAAAATGCCTTTGTGGCCGTTCACCAAGAACGGGTCATCCAGATCAAAAGCTATGACGATATTGTCGTCCACTCGGCCACCCAATCATTTGAGGTGCCAGCGGTTGTTGCGCTTAGGAATTTTCACAAACGAAAAAGAGTGGGTTTTACGCGATATAATCTTTTTCTGCGCGACGAATTCAAATGCCAATATTGCGGTAAACGGTTTCAGGCCAAAGAGCTAACCTTTGATCATGTTGTTCCGCGCAGCAAAGGGGGAGGGTCGGAATGGTCCAATATTGTGGCATCTTGCGAAGCTGATAATCTGCACAAGGCGAACCGAACGCCAAAGCAGGCCGGAATGCGATTGTTGCGCCATCCGTTTGAGCCAACGGCTCACCAATTGGATGCAGCTGCGCGGCGGCAACCACTGGCAGGCGGAGAGTTGCATCAGACCTGGATGGACTATCTGTATTGGGGCGCAGAACTGGAGGGCTGATCTGGTCCCACCCTATGTGACTCGCTGGCCGCTTCAGGCACGCAGGTCCGTGGCTTCCAGTCCGATTTTTTCGATATCAAACGGCGTCGTCTCATAGATCTCATTGATCCAGTTGCCATAAAGAAGATGCGCATGGCTGCGCCAGCGGTTCAGAGGTACTTGGCTGGGATCGTCATCGGGATAGTAGTTGTCCGGCACGTTTATCGGCGTGCCCTGGGCCACATCGCGGTCGTATTCCTGTTTCAAGCTGCCACTGTCGTATTCAAAGTGATTAAAGATATACAGCGCCCTGTGGGCGGGATCTTCGATCAGACATGGACCTACCTCGGGACTGCCCAGCAGCGTGTGCAGGGCAGGGTTTGCATCAACCTCATCCTGGCGGACTTCGGTCCAGCGCGATACTGGGATGACAAAATCATCGGAAAACCCGCGTAAGTAGGACGAGGTTGGATTCAGGTTCTGGTGCCGGAAGCAACCAAAGGCCTTATGGTCCAGGATATGTTTCCGCACGCCGTGAAAATGATTGATCATCGCCATGCCGCCCCAACAAACGCCAAAGGTGGAATGCACATTGGTCTGGGTCCACGCGAACACCTCGCGCATTTCGTCCCAATAAGTGACCTCGTCGAAATCCATATGCTCGATCGGAGCGCCGGTGATGATCAGCCCGTCAAACTTCTGGTCGCGCACTTCTGAAAATGGCTGGTAGAATTCGGCCATATGCTCGGCTGCGGTGTTGCGCGTGCGGTGTTCGCTCATCCGGATCAGGGTCAGATCAATCTGTAGCGGCGTCGCACCAATCAAGCGGGCGAACTGGTTCTCGGTCTGAATCTTCTTGGGCATCAGGTTCAGCAGCGCGATGCGCAGCGGCCGGATATCCTGACGTTCTGCCTGATCCGGCGACATCACCATCACGCCTTCGTTCTTCAGAACGTCATAGGCAGGTAGATCAGAAGGGATTTTGATGGGCATGTCAGGGTCTCTGTTGCAATTGGAGGGTCTAAATAGGCAGCTTAAGCGCGGGTCGCAAGGGCAGCATCAATAGCACCTGCAATCAGATCTGTGAATCCGACCTGATCCGTTGCAGCGGCGATTTGATCAGCAGTGACCGTCACACCCCAGTTTTCACCCATCGCTGCATAGCGTGGTTGCCGGTGCGCCAGTGCCTGCGCATAGGTCCAGCGGATAAAGTCATCTGGATCAACATCATCTTCTTTGATGTTGTTTTGGCTCAAATATTCGTCCCAGGCCTGGGTCAGAAATTCCGGTTGGTATGACATCGGTTTGGGCGCACGATCAAACCGGCGTACCAGTTCTTCGGTGTGGGCCTCGTCGCCCTTGATCCAAACCATTAGCGCATGTTTGGACAGTTCTGCCAGTACCGGATCATTTGGGTTCGTTGCATCAACCCATTCGCAGATTGACCCGCCTGTGTCGCAGATGAAATTGTCATAGCCATACAGCCGCTGCGCCCGGTCGATGAAATACTCTGTGTCCAGCAGCGCGTGGATTTCAGCCATACGGAATTGTTCTTGGCGGCGGCGATATTCGTCGATTTCCATCCCGCCCTTGGCCTTGCCGCCGGGTTTACCCAGATAGCTGGCCACCGGGGTCAGGTTCTCAAAACTGATATTGGAGCCGATGTAGATCGAATCTGACAACAAAAGATCCCGCAGGAATGGCACTTTCATCGCTTCGGCTTTGGCATTGTCTGCGATGTATTCGCCCATGTAGCGCGTGCCAATGCGGTAATCGATTGAGTAATGAAACCATTGACCGCCGTCCCGCAGCATATTGCTGACATGGGTCTTGCCTAGCCCCGACATGCCAAAAAACAGCACGCGTTTATGCGGCGCATCGCGCCAGTCCTGAGCAGATGAGTAAAGCATAGCGGCCGTGGTCCCTGTGGTGTCCAGCCTTGCTAGCCAGTGATGGGCGCAGGGTCAATCTTTCGCACTCTTGATGTTAGTTTCGAAAGCAAAAAAGCCCCGCGTGTTTACGCGAGGCTTTAGTCAACAGGAATGCCTGTCGTTTTTAGAAGCTGTAGCCGATGCGAAACCCAGCTGCGATTGCGCTGTTGTCAGTAAAGTTGATATCACCTGCTGCTGAGCTTACGATTTGATCGCCGGGAACGATGTAGCGAACGCCGCCTGAAATCGATAGCGCATCAGAAACTTGATAAGTGCCGCCAAGTCCAACGCTTTTGGACCCTGTCGTCGGTGCCAATGCAGTTGTGCTTGGGCGTGTGCCAGGCTCTTCAAACCCAAGCGTCACAGCCAAGGACAACTTGTCATTGATGCGACGACCAACACCGATTTCGTAAGACACAGTGTCATCATCGAAATCAACCCATTGTGTATCGCCTTGTGTTGCATCCGGAGTCGTCAGGTTAAACCCGCCCCAGCCAACCCAACGGATCGATCCAAAAAGAAGTGTATCTTTGGCAATTCCTGTCTGAAAGTCCAAGTTGACGCTTTCAGGGAATTCAACAGTGAAGTCCGGGTTTGTAGAGGCAAGCCCATTTAACAACAGCGCTTGAGTTGACTGGAAGTCGACGTCAACAGCTGAGGAATAGGTTAGGGCAACGCGCAGAGCAATTTCGGGCTTTTCGTAGGCAACCCCAATAATGCCGCCAAAATTGTAGTCGCTGCTGGCGTCAAGTTTCCCGTCGCCAGATTCGATTTTTCCGTCGACAGTCAAAGCGCGGAAACCACCGTGAACGCTGAAGCCACCATCAAAATTGTATTGCAGCAAGCCGGTAATGGCATGGCTGTCGATGTCGGCTGTCGCATCATATGGTAGCGGACCGCTGGAGGAAAACGGACCGTCTGCATAAAGCACATGCGCGCCAAATGGCTGATCAATGATAATCGCAGCATCCAAACGATCAGTCAGCTTTTGCTTATATCCAAAACTGCCGTAATTATAAGATTGGCCAACATTTGTGGACGCGCCTAAAGCCGGCACAAAAGCGGGGGGGCTACCATTCACGTCGGGCGACACGTGGCTGAAGGTCAACTGCATATAGCTGCCTTCCTCAAACAGGATGTTAACACCCTGTCCTGAGCGGTCGATGCCACCTGCAGATGCAGTGCCGGAAATCAGCGCGAGTGCTGCTGATGTAGCTAGATACTTTTTCATTGTCTCTCCCCTCAGACCGGAGTCTGCCTTGTTCAGTCGTCTGGAGTGCAACTAATCAACATCAATTTGTCAGATCAATGTTTACGGCACGGAAGCTTGGCAAAGCACTTGAAATTTTTCGCCAGAGTTCAGGTGGATAATGCAGTTTTTTTCGTCCTAGCATCCATAATATTCATGTAGTTAGCCGCGAATATGACAATTGCGCCACACAACACCCAAATATCTAGCGGCTCGTTGTAGAGAAGCATGCCCAGGACAGCGATGATCGGCAGGCGGGTAAAATCAATGGGGACCACAACCGTCGCCGGAGCGATTGCAAGTGCATTGGTCAAACAGAAATGTGCAATCAGACCTGCCAAGCCGATCAGTACCAGCCAGGGTGCCGTTGTAAGACTGGGCAGTGTGATGTCGCCATCATACCCTGAGGCCACGATGCCCATCCCCAATTGCATGACGGTCAGCCACAGCAGAATTGATGCGATGTTCTCGACGCGTGTCAGCCGCTTGGTCAAAATGTTGGTCAAGGCAAAGAAGATAGCCGAAGATGCAGCCGTCACGACCCCGATATTCATTGTTTCCGGACTTGGTCTGGCGACAATTAGAATGCCGATGAAACCGCCAAAAGCCGCAAGGCTGCGGACGCGAGTTAGCGGTTCCCCCAGAAGCAGTGGGGACAGTAGAATGACCCACAAAGGAGAGGTGAACTCTAGCGCGAAAACTTGCGCCAACGGGATTGCGGTAACTGCAAAAAACCAAAGGTTTTGACCGGTAAAATGTGCTGTGTTGCGGATCAGATGGCTGCCTAACCGTTTTCGCGAAACGTTATGCCATTTACCAGTAGCGGTGAGTATTACGACAACTATCAACACACCGACAAAGCTGCGGTACATCATGATTTCGAAGGTGTCCAACGCAAAGCTAACCTCGCGACCGGCAATAGCCATGGTCGAAAATGACGCAATTGCCCCCAGCATCCACAGCGCTGCGCGCCCAATCTGAGGTTGGTCTGACATGATCTATTTATTCCTTGCCTGTCGCTGGGGCGAGAAGGCGTCAAAATCATTGCATCGTCAAGCGATCAGGGGTGAATAAAACACCTACCAAAAAGAAAACCCCGCAGTTGGTGACTGCGGGGTTTTTAGGGAACCTAGTGTTGTGGGCTCACTCCCACTCGATGGTGCCCGGAGGTTTACTGGTGATGTCATACGTCACCCGGTTGATGCCTTTGACTTCGTTGATGATCCGCGTGGCTGTTTCGCCGAGGAACTCGTGGCTGAACGGGTAGTAATCGGCGGTCATGCCATCGACCGAAGTCACCGCGCGCAGGGCACAAGCAAAATCATAGGTACGCCCATCGCCCATCACACCGACGGTGCGGACAGGCAAGATAGCAACAAAGGCTTGCCAGATATCATCGTACAGCCCGTGCTTGCGGATTTGGTCGATGTAGACGGCATCAGTTTCGCGCAGGATATCAAGCTTTTCGCGGGTGATCTCGCCGGGACAGCGAATGGCCAGACCGGGACCGGGGAAGGGATGACGGCCGATAAAGCTGGCTGGAAGTCCAAGTTCACGACCCAGTGCGCGGACTTCGTCTTTGAACAACTCGCGCAGGGGTTCAACCAATTTCAGACCCATCTTCTCGGGCAGGCCGCCAACATTGTGGTGGCTTTTGATGGTCACCGAAGGGCCACCAGAGAAGCTGACCGATTCAATCACATCCGGATACAGTGTACCCTGAGCCAGGAATTCAGCACCTTCGATGGAATTGGCGTGTTTCTGGAACACGTCGATGAACAGCCGCCCAATGATCTTGCGCTTGGTTTCAGGGTCAGATTGCCCGTCCAATTCGCCCAGGAACAGTTCCTGTTCGTCGGCATGGATGAATTTCATATTGTAGTTGTCGCGAAACATGGTGACGACTTCGGCAGCTTCGTCCTTGCGCAGCAAGCCGTGGTCTACAAAGACACAAGTTAGCTGATCGCCAATGGCTTCGTGCAGCAATACCGCAGTGACCGAGCTGTCGACGCCGCCGGACAATCCGCAGATCACGTTCTTGTCGCCGACCTGTTCGCGAATCGCGGCAATGGCCTGCTCGCGGTACAGACCCATTGTCCAATCGCCAGTGAACCCGGCGAGGCGGACAAAGTTTTCGTAGAGTTTGGCGCCGTTGGGCGTGTGGTGCACTTCGGGGTGAAATTGCACCGCGTAGAAATTACGCGCGACATCGGCGGTGATGGCATAAGGCGCGTTGGGAGAGGTGCCGTAGACCTCGAACCCTGGGGCGATTTCACTGACGTGATCGCCGTGGCTCATCCAGACCTGCTCGCGGTCTGCATCATCGCTGAACCAGCCGTCTAGCAGCGGCAGTGATTTCACTGATGGGGTGACATAGGCACGGCCAAATTCGGCCGTTCCGTGGCCGCTGTCGACTTGGCCACCCAGCTGTTGCATCATGACTTGTTGGCCATAACAGATGCCAAGAATAGGCACCCCATGGTCAAAGATCTCTTGCGGGACCCTTGGGCTGCCCTCGCGCGTTACGCTGTCTGGCCCTCCGGAGAAGATCACCGCCTTGGGCGCCATATCGCGCACAAAATCCATGGTGACGTTCTGATAGGGGTGAATTTCGCAATAGACGTTCAGTTCACGCAGGCGACGCGCAATAAGCTGCGTAACTTGGCTGCCGAAGTCGATGATGAGAAGGCGGTCATGGGATGTCTGGCTCATGCTGGCGCCATAGGGCAGACGGGCGGTTTTCGCAAGCGAAATTGAACCAAAAGAGACGGCGGTGCGCAGGTTTCATGTCAGAAAGGTCAGTCTGCCCATTTTGCCTTGCGGGCCATTCGTGCCTATAGAACATAATTCAAACAATGATGCAGATTGGGTCGGGTGGACGGAATGTCGTTTTCCAACTTCAATGGCCGTTATCCTTCAATGGCGCTCTTTGGCAGTGGAGTAGACAAAGGCAACTTAACGCCTGTGATGAAGGACAGAACATGGCTGAAGCAACATCACGTCGACGCGGTCGATCAGGTGGCGGCGCCGCCCGTCGCGCCGAACGCACCAGTTTGAAAATTGAAACGGCCAAATATATCGAGCGCAATATCCCCAACTATGAGGTATTGACCGAAGAGGCCTTGGACGTCATCGAGACCAATGCCGAGACCGTGCTGGCTGAGATTGGCGTTAACTTTGTCGACAATCCTGGCGCGCTGGCACGCTGGCGCGAGGCGGGGGCTGAGATTGAAGGCGAGCGGGTAAGGATTCCGCGCGGCTTGGCTCGTAAACTGATTGCGACTGCGCCTTCCGAGTTCACCCAACACGCCCGCGATCCAAGCAAATCGGTAGTGATTGGTGGTAAGAACCTGGTTTGTGCTCCGGTTTATGGTCCTCCGTTTGTGCGCGACGTTGAAGGTGGTCGGCGTTATGCAACAATGGCGGATTTTGAGAAATTCGTGAAACTGGCCTATATGTCTAAGTGGCTGCACCATTCGGGTGGGACGGTTTGTGAGCCGACCGATGTGCCGGTGAACAAGCGGCACTTGGATATGCTGCTGGCTCATATGACATTGTCGGACAAGCCGTTCATGGGCTCGGTCACTGATCCCAGCCGGGCGCAAGACAGTGTCGAGATGTGCGAGATCCTGTTCGGCAAAGAGTTTGTGCAGAACAACACGGTGATGACCTCGCTGATCAACATCAACTCGCCGATGACGTTTGACGATGTGATGATGGGCGCGCTGGAGGTTTATGCCAAGAACAACCAGGCCTGCATTATCTCGCCGTTCATTGTTGGTGGCGCGATGGCGCCGGTGTCGGTGGCTGGTACGCTGACACAGGTGCTGGCCGAGGTTATGGCGGGCATTGCATACAGCCAGTTGATCCGTCCCGGTGCTCCGGTGATTTTTGGTGCCTTTGTTAGCTCAATTGACATGAATTCCGGCGCGCCAACCTTTGGCACACCTGAGGCTTCATTGGTGACCTATGGTGCCGGACAGTTGGCCCGTCGGTTGGGCCTACCGTTCCGCTCGTCCGGATCGTTCTGCGGATCAAAACTACCAGATGCACAGGCGGCTTATGAAACAGCCAACAGTTTGAACATGGGACTTCTGTCCGGCGTGAATTTCATGTTGCACTCTTGCGGTTGGCTGGAAGGCGGACTGGTGGCGTCGTTTGAAAAGTTCGTAATGGACGCGGATCAGTTGGGTGCGCTACATGGCATGGCTAAGGGCGTTCCGGTTGAAGAAGACGATCAGGCGATGGATGCAATCCGTGAAGTAGGGCCGGGCGGCCACTATCTGGGCTGCGCGCATACACAGAAAAATTTCAAATCGGCGTTCTGGAAATCAAACCTGTTCGACTACAAGCCGTTTGAAACTTGGGAAGAAGAGGGCGCGCGCGACACTATGGCGCTGGCGACTGATCGAGTGGCCTATTTGATCGCCAATTATCAAGCACCCGATCTGGATCCTGAAATCCGAGCTGCTTTGGTGGCCTATGTGGCTGCCAAGAAAGATTCAATGGCTGACGCATTTATGTAGCCTCGACGTTGGTGATGTGACCGCATTTGACCGGTTTGATTTGGGCCGTTTCCAGCAATGGTTGCTGCCCATTTCTAATATTTCGGGCCCGGTTGTTTGACAACATTTGCGCCTCGCCCATCAAGGCAATCATAAGCTCGACATGGCGGGTAAGTGAATAACCGGGATCACCGTCACAGCGCCGCTGGTCCATTGGCTGTTCAAGCTCGATCAATTGTAGCACTGCCAATGGTGTCTTTGGCAGATTGCCAAAACCCAACAGCCGTGGCAGGTGACGATCGCGGCGATAGTCGCGGGCCCCAATGCGAGCCGCGCGGATCAACAGCCGCGGACGGTGTAACGCTGACAAACGTCCAAGCAGGTCCATCATTTCACGATCCTTTCTGTGTGTGAGTTATGCACAGTATTGCACAACCAAGGCGGGTGTTGCTGCGATGGTGAATTGGCGGACGCTGTATTTATTATTGATTACCAATTGGAAACAATGATGCCAGAATTGGAAACACTGTAGGAAAAGGATAGACAGGTAACAGACTCCGTGTGGGTAAAACTGGGGATAAACGGTGGATGATCTGACCTGGCTGTCTGCTGTCGGGAAAACAGAGAATGCAAAAACAGCCAGTTTCACCCCTGCCAAGTTGGGTGCCCGAGGACGTCTGCCGATACTTGGAGCACACCGAAGCGGGATGGTCGATCCGACATTTGGCGCGCTCTGCCAACTGCCACGCGTCCACCATATTGCGTCAAGTACGCCGGATCGAAGCGCGCCGCGACGATCCGTTGGTCGATGGGGCTTTGTACAGCCTTGCGACCAATCATTATGCCGATATGGCGAGATCACTACAGTACGGAGAGTTTCGAGATACGATTCCGAACGGGATGTCTGCGTTTGAGCAAGAGGCGACCAGAGTACTGCGAGGTCTATGTCACAGTGGCGCGGTTTTGGCGGTGGCTGATGGCATGGAAAAGGCGGTCGTGGTCCGCGAAGCCGAGCTGGACACGGTTAGCAAAACGGTTGCCTCCCGTAGCCTGTCAGAGGCTCTGGCGTTGTGCGATTGGATCAGTTGTGCCAGCCCCGGACGGCTTAGCCGCTATCACATCACGGCCTCGGGGCGCAGTGCTGTGAGAACCATGATGGCGGCCGGTGAAAATCGAGCCCAGAAAGCTGGCATCACAGGCTTTTCGGACGGACCAAAACAATTTGAAACCCAAAGGTCATTCCGCGAGGGGAATTCCAAAAAACCGCGCCGCGTTAGATATGGCTTGGCCGAAAGCCCGCTTGATACCTTGGCGCGATTACACGACCGGGAGGGTCAACCATTCCTTTCTGCAGATTTGGTAAGTGCAGGTGAGCGGTTGAGAGAGGATTTTGAACTGGCTCAGATCGGAGATCATTTAGCCCTAGGCCAAAACCAATTCAGCACTGAGCAGTGCGGGGCCGCTATATTGGCTAGTCCAGCGGAGGCGGCAAAAAAACGCGCCGCGAAGGCGCTCAACGATATTGGCATTGGTTTGAGTGATATTGCTCTACGCTGTTGCTGCCATTTGGAGGGGCTAGAGGTGGCGGAACGGCAATTGGGTTGGTCAGCCCGCTCGGGTAAGGTGGTGCTGCGGATCGCATTGCAGCAGTTGAAATCTCATTATGACGCATTGAGCGGGCCAGACGATCTCATCGGCTGACAGTTTCATCGGCATTGGTATTTTGGTAAATCAGTCCCGGCCCAGAGGTGCCGCGCCGGGACTTGGGTGTTATTCTGCGCCGTCTGCGTGCCGGACAGCTGTGGACGGGCGCTACGGATACCCTCGCCATAGGCTGGACTGATCAGGCCATAATGCGCGCGGTTGGCTGTACTCGTCACTGCCGTCCTGATGATTGTAGCTGTCTGTATCCCTTCAATGGAGGCTCCTGCAAACCTGAGTCCTTGGCGGAGTCCTAAATCAAGCTGGCAAACCGTTGTCCTTGGTATCCCTAACGCGAGGCCTTCCATGTGCCACAGCCCGCATTGTTGATGCAAACCCGTGCCCTGGACGGGGCTTGGGCAACGCAGCCTGTCGCCTGGCTTAATTCTAACACTGGCGCCCTATCTGCTGCCGGATCACTGGCGAAGTTGTCGCGTCTAGTTGCTACCGGATTTGGTTTGACTATGATGCCGGAATTGTATGTGAAAGCCGAGTGTACTGCGGCTGAATGCCTAGTGGTCCAGCTGTTCCCGGACCTGCAACCAGCCCATCAAATTGGCCTGGTCCTGCGACCAAAAAACGCTGATGATAGCTGGTCGAACAGCTTTCTGGTATTGTTAAGAACGCCGGGCAGCCATTTGTTCTCAACTGAACAGATTAAAATGGGGCCGCCAGTGGCGAGCCCCGTTCTGTTTCTCAGTAATCGGCAATCAAGCGGCGGTTTCTGTGGCCGCTTCCGTCAAATATCCCAGAACAGTTTCCGGCGAAGAAACGCCGTAAGGATCTTCGCCATGGTTGTCTGTCAGACCAGGTTCTTCGAACCAGGCTTCGACCACGCCATTGGTGACGATGGCTGCATAGCGCCACGAGCGGTTGCCAAATCCGACGTTGTCTTTGGCGACCAGCATGCCCATTTTACGAGTGAACTCACCCGAACCATCTGGGATCACTCCAACGTTTTGCAGCTTTTGCGATTCAGCCCATTTGTTCATGACAAAGCTATCGTTCACTGACATGCAGTAGATCGCGTCGATTCCCCGACCCGTAAAATCAGCAAAGCCGTTCTCGAAACCAGGCAGTTGGTATGTTGAACAGGTCGGTGTGAAGGCACCAGGCAGCGAGAACAGGACGACGCGTTTGCCTGCAAAAAAGTCAGCGGTGGTCTTGTCTTCCCAGCGGAATGGGTTTGGCCCTTCAACGGTTTCGTCCCGGATACGGGTGTGGAAGGTTACGTCGGGCAGTTTTACGCCAGCTTTCATAGTGCAGGACTCCTGGAAGATGAGGATCGTTTCGGCGCGAAGACTTAAAACGATTCTAAAAAACCCGCAATGAAAGATTCCACGGCAGCCGTCTCCGGCCCCTAGCATCGGCAAATAATCCACCAACGCCACAGGCTGGATTACCTGGCGGCCTTCTTGATTGTGACAGTGGTACCGCGTAACTTTTGTTCAGAGACAGCGTAAAGAGCTTCAAATTTCTTTATTGTTTGCAGTATCTTCTTGCCGTCTTTTGAGTCCTTAATCATGCCGGGAAACTTCTTTTTCACCAACTGGTAGTTGTCACTAATTTTTTTCAGGCTTTTGATCTGACCGGCGGCCGTTTTTAGGTCGGGTAGCGCATCCTTCAGGTCAACGCCTGCCTTTGAGATGGCGCTGTCACACAGGGCGGCGATGCTCTTGGACAATTTCACCACAGCACCGGTGTTTTTCTTGAGTACACGGTCGACCAGCAGCTGAGGCAGTTCGGTGGCATCCTTTTTGCCCGACTGTGATGCGGCACTTTCCTTCATGATTTTATCGACAGTGCGTTTGAAATTGACCGCATACATTTTTTCCGCGGCGTTCAATTTGCCAATCGCATCCGTCGTCTTCTTCATCTCAGCAGTGTCTTTGGTGAGCGTCGACTGTAATGTTTCGATGGCCTTTTTCGACTCCGATGAGCCTTTGCGCTTTTTTAAATCCTTGTCGATGTTTTCCAGCAGGCCCGCCATCTGCTTGTGCAACGATGCGGCCTCGGAACAGTACTCGGTCATAACTTTGACCTCGCCTTGGTGCATGTCGACGGATTTGTTCCAGGTTGTCAGACCATCCTTGAAATCTTTGTCTTTCATAAAGTCGGCCAGCTTTTCGGATTTCACTCCATTTTCACGCGCCTTTGCCATCGACTCCCTAAAATAGTCCTCACCCTCCCAGGCGTTCACCAACGATTTTTTGATGCGTGAGTGCATCTTAGAAGCTTCGGTTGAAGTATATTTCTTAATCTTGGGTTGCAGTTTTTTGTACTCGGTTTGAAATTTGTCCCATTCTTTGGCCATGTCATATCTCCAAACAAAAACGCAATACGGATAGGTGAACGCCTTTAGTATCGCTGCGACACCGGTGTTTTGGCAAGAATTTTACGTTTTCTGCTATGTGCCAGGCGCAAAACTGCGTTGCATTTTTGGCCATACTGATGCCATTGATCTGTGTTAGACACAGCCATTGACTTTGCCACAAGGGATACCCGCGTGAGAGATCTTAAAATCCCCGAACAACGCCACCCTGAAAAGGCGCATCGTCCGGATAATGCCCAGCCCAAAAAGCCAAGCTGGATTAGGGTCAAGGCTCCGGGCGGAAAAGCCTATGCCGAAACCCATAAAATCATGCGTGACAATGGGTTGGTGACCGTTTGTGAAGAAGCCGGCTGCCCGAATGTGGGTGAGTGCTGGTCTCAGGGCCATGCCACCATGATGATCATGGGAGAGGTTTGTACCCGGGCCTGTACCTTTTGCAACATCGCCACTGGCAAGCCGCCCGAGGATCTGGATGCTTTTGAGCCCGGCCGCGTGGCGCATGCGGTGCAGAAACTGGGGTTGAACCATGTTGTGGTCACATCGGTGGATCGCGACGACATCACCGATGGGGGCGCTGATCATTTTGCCCAAACGATCCGGGCCATTCGTCATCGCAGTCCGAACACCACTATCGAGATCCTGACGCCTGATTTTATCAAATGTGATCCTGCGGTGCTGGAAGTCGTGGTCGAGGCGCGGCCTGATGTGTTCAATCACAACCTGGAAACGGTTCCGGGGCTGTACCCTGAGGTTCGCCCAGGCGCGCGGTACTTCCACTCTTTGCGGCTGTTACAGCGGGTTAAAGAGCTGGATCCCTCGATGTTCACTAAGTCCGGCATCATGGTCGGGCTGGGCGAAGATGCCCAATCGGTTCGGCAAGTGATGGACGACATGCGTGCTGCGGATATCGATTTTTTGACCATCGGTCAGTATTTGCAGCCAACGCCCAAACATCACCGGGTTGATCGTTTTGTTACCCCTGAGGAATTTGCTTCGTATGAAAAGGCCGCCTATGGCAAAGGGTTCTTGATGGTCTCGTCGACACCTTTGACGCGGTCTTCGTATCATGCAGGTGATGATTTTGCCCGGTTGCGTGATGCGCGGCAACAGAAACTGGGCCAAGGTTAAGCAGTGATTAGCTGGCGCAGCTTTCTCAGCTGCGCCACAACATGTGCTAGGTCTCATAAGTATCTAAAATGAATAAAAAGTGTCTGTCATCTAGGTCTTAGGATTCTGAATTTGCGGTCACAGGATAGCTGCGAGAATCAGCGCTGGGTGACTGCTTATTCAGACTCGCCAGTGAAGCGGACAGATCCGATATAGGGCAGATTGCGGTTCCGCTGTGCGTAATCAATTCCATAACCGACGACAAATTCATCCGGAATTTCAAACCCGACCCAGTCCGATCTGAAATCCACTTCGCGGCGGCTGGGTTTATCCAACAGAGCAATTGATTTCAATCGTTTGGGATTGCGGCTGAGCAGCAGCTTGGTGACGTGATTCAATGTGTGGCCCGTATCGACGATATCCTCGACAACCAATACGTCTCGCCCTTCAATAGCACCGCGCAAGTCTTTGAGAATGCGAACTTCCCGGCTGCTTTCCATGCCGTCACCGTATGACGAGGCTTCGAGGAAATCAACTTCGATTGGCAAGTCCAACTCGCGCACCAGATCAGCGATGAACACAAATGATCCGCGCAGCAGGCCGACGACAATCAGTTTGTCGGTACCGCCGAATTCCGCGGTAATTTCACCACATAGATCCTCGATCTTGGCCGCTATGGCCTTGGCGCTGATCATAACATCAATGACATATGGCTGTTGTGACATGCTTGCCCCCTTGAAATTTCCGCATTCATAGGACAATACGCGCTTCGATTACAGCAGGAATTGTCAAACCCCTATGCCAACCCACTCGGAAATCCGCCACCTGCCATACACGGCTCAACAGATGTATGATCTGGTGGCTGATGTTGGGCAGTATCCAGAGTTTTTGCCCTGGTGTTCTGCTGCACGCATCCGGGCAACTTCAGAACTGGAGAATTCGACGGTTTTGGAGGCGGATTTGGTGATATCTTTCAAAGTATTTCGTGAAAGATTTGCAAGCCGGGTCACTCTGTACCCATCTGTACATGTCATCGATACGGAGTACCTGGATGGACCATTTCGTTATATGAAATCAAATTGGGCGTTCGCTGAGGCTGAAGATGGTGGTTGCGAAGTATCCTTTTTTGTAGACTTTGAATTTAAAAATGCGATTTTGCAGGGCATCATTGGCGTGGTTTTCAATGAGGCGATGCATCGGATCGTGCGGGCATTTGAACGACGGGCTGCCGAACTGTACGGCTGAACTGTCTGGTTTGAGGTGAGAAATGACAGGCAAGTTTACGGAAACACTCGCCGAATTCGCATCCGGAACCCTGTCTACGACGCTGTTATCTCAGTCAATTGGCCGGTTGTCCGCGTTGGATTGGCTGGCCTGTGGTCTGGCTGGAATTGACGAACCTGTGGCAAAAATTCTGCGTTCTATGGCCGCCGCGGAAGCAGGCGTCCAGTCGGCCTGTATGTTTGGCGGCGGCGCGGGACCGCCCCGGATGGCGGCACTGGTCAATGGAACCATCTCCCATGCGCTGGATTATGATGACACCCATTTTGCCCACATCGGTCATCCTTCGGTCGCGGTCTATTCGGCTGCCTTTGCGATGGGACAGCATTTGAACTGCACTCTGCCGCAGGTACTGGAAGCGGCGTTGATGGGGATGGAACTGTCTGTCCGGGTGGGGCTGTGGCTAGGGCGGGATCACTATCAATCGGGGTTTCACCAGACGGCCACCGCGGGTGCTTTTGGGGCAGGGGTTGCAGCCGGGCGGTTGGCTGAGTTTAACGCTACGCAGATGGCGCAGGTGTTGGGGCTGACAGCCACCCGCGCCGCTGGTTTAAAGGCACAGTTTGGCACCATGGGTAAGCCCTATAATGCCGGATTGGCGGCGTCGAATGGGGTGGAGGTGGCGCAGTTAATCCAGGCGGGGTTTGAAGCAAATTCGGAGGCTCTGGAAGGGGAGTTTGGGTTCGGCGCCACCCATCACGGTAGCGCCAATATCAAAGACGCTTTGGCGGGGCTGGGCAAGGTTTGGATGTTCGAAAACGTGAGCCACAAATTTCACGCCTGTTGTCACGGATTGCATGCTGCTCTTGAGGCGGCGCGAGAGTTGGATCTGGCGGCCCCAGAGATTGCCGAACTGCAGGTGAGAACCCATCCTCGCTGGATGACGGTCTGTAATCAGACGGCGCCAAACACAGGGCTGGGGGCCAAGTTTTCCTATCGTACTGTGCTTGCGATGCAGGCCCTAGGTTTGGACACCGCTGGGCTCCGGAACTATTCGGACGAGACCTGCGGCCGATCGGATTTGCAGGCTCTGCGCGATCGTATTCACGTCAAGGCGGATAACTCATTGAGCGAAACGGAGGCCGTGGTCAATCTGTTGCGGCGGGATGGGCTGCGGCGCGAAAGCCGCCACGATCTACAGTCTGTGGTGGATTTGGACATCCGTAAAAACAGGGTGCTCGATAAGGCCGCATCGTTGATCGGCAACAATCGGAGTGAGATTGCCTGGGCGATGTTGCATGAAAATGTGTCGTGTTCTGCTTTTTCCGAATTGTTTGGTTCCTAGGTTTATAATGACGAACGCCGCGGACAGGTCTGATTTCTACTCGTCGTGTAAAGCATAAAATGTAAACGCTGCATTGTTGCCGTTCCCAACGGCTTTTGTTGCGCAAATGGCCATAGTACCGGACTGCGCCTTTCACAAGACGGACTTATCCTACGGCCAGAGTGACAGGTAGGCCGAGATCCGTGTAGCGATTGAGCACTGGGATGCGGATTTGGATTTCCGCGACCTGCCAGTCGAAGTTCTGCTCCATCGCCAACTGGCCGAAAATTTTCACGCAATGCATCCGTTGCCCGGCGAGCGCATCCGCAGGATGCTGCTGAGAAACTAAGGGGATGCGAGAATTTTCTGGCAAGATTGACTGAGGAATTTTTGATGAAGATGGCGAGATATAGCGAACCCCAAATTCTTGCGATTCTGCGCCAATCTGAAGGCGGTGTGCCTGTATCGGAGTTGTGCGCGAGCACGGAATGAGCAACGCATCGTTCTACAAATGGGATCAAAATACGTTGGTACGCCCTCTCGGTGGTGCAAGCATCACTTGCCGGGTGATAGACGCGCCGATGATCAGCCAGATGAAGGCGCCGGAGGACGAAAATCGGCGATTGAAGAAAATGTATGCTGAGATGTGTATTCAGGCGGACTTGCTGAAGGAAGCCTTGGGAAAAAGTGACGCGGCCAGCCCTGCGTCTGGGCCTGGCCGAGAAAGCGGTGGCGCGATACGGTGTCGGCATTGCGCTGGCCTGCCGCAGCTTTAGCGTAAGTGAGACATGCCATCGTTACTGCCCACTTCTGAGTGACGAGAACGAGCAGATCGCGGATCTTCTGGTTGGGCTGACCACTGCCTGACAGGGCATTGAGAATGCCCGAGAGGGGGACGCGCGGAAGACCAGGGGGGGTATGTTTTCTGCATCTACGTAACGTGAAGGGCCATCCGTGGAGCTGCAAACGCGTTTATCCCATTGTGGCTGGCAAGTGAGTGCGTAGCTATGGTAATCCCCCCCCGAAACTAAGGGTGATGGCTTCAGCCGGTCAGCGCATGACCGATGGCTTCAGCCGGTCAGCGCATGACCTGCTCTAATCTATGTGATGGGGACTGGAAGCCCAAGGTTTTTCGTGGACGACTATTCAAGTGCCGCGCGACGTCATCCAATTTATTCTGAGAGACCCCGGCAAGACAGGACCCCTTGGGAAAGTATTGCCGTAAAAGTCCGTTGGTATTTTCGTTTGTACCGCGTTGCCACGGGCTGCTTGGGTCGCAGAAGTAAACATCCATATCCGTCGCAATGGTGAACTTTTGATGTGACGCCAGCTCGGCACCCCGATCCCAGGTTAGGCTTCGTTTGAGTTGATCAGGAAGATTGATCATTTGACGCGCCAATGCAGGAACGACGTGATCCGTCTTCTTTCCGTTAAGTTTTACCAGGATCGTGAACCGCGTCTGACGCTCCACAGTCGTAGCGATATAGCTGTTTTGTGAACCGCAAATGAGGTCTCCCTCCCCCTATCGGCGTTGGAAACAACGCCTGCCGGGCAGTGAATGTCCAGGGATAGCGCGGTCTTCCACGTCTGCGGGTCTTTCTCGAATGGATACCCCTTCGACAATTTGTTGCCCTGACCCTGGCTTGTGGCCTTTAGCATACCGGAACTTACGCTTGCTTCTGAGATGGTTGCGTAGTTCTTTTCGCAGCAGGCCACGTGTTTGCACGAATAGGCTTTTGTAAATCGTCTCGGGCGACACACGCAGCCCTTCGTTATCGGGATATGTAAGCTTCAGCCACCCTGAGATCTGCTCAGGCGACCAGTCATCGCAAAGTTTGGCATCAACAAGATCTTTGAGCATTTGGTTTTGTCTGAGTAAAAACGGTTTTGGCCGCCTTCCTCCCTGCCAGGCTGATTTGTCAGCCACATTAGCACGATATCGCTCTCTGCCGCCGTTCTTGTTGATCTCGCGACATATCGTTGAGGGACTGCGCGCTAAGACATCGGCAATAAATCGAGCACTATGCCCGTGCGCTATTCCTCGAGAGATCTCTTCACGCTCTGCCAAGCCCAGGGCTTCCCGTCGCCTTTGTCGTCGGCGAGGCCGGATACCTCCATGATATTGCAGATATGAGAATACCGTCGCGGGTGGCTTCTCGATAACACGCGCAATAGTCGACAT
>MAAC01010192.1_pt1 | contig 90502 bp, 66 predicted proteins | sample 1115981 | NCBI WGS metagenome assembly MAAC01 (sample SAMN04961126, study PRJNA320927) | seawater metagenome | isolation source: sample BD02T64 sea water enriched with oil for 64 days | place: USA:Gulf of Mexico | collected 2013-07-27 | reverse complement strand
AACAGGTGCTAATTCAGGTTTTAGCATCCAATTGCTATCAGCAATATCCTGTATCATCGGACGAATGCCTTTAAAATATGGGTTCTCACCCAAATGAGCTAATTGCGCTACGGCATCAGCACTTTCCATGTTCACCCAACCAACAACGCCACCAATAAATTCATTGTCTTGAGCAAGCTGTAATAAAAATTGTGTTTCAGCTATTGTTTCAGCTGCTTGTACTAACACTGTTTTTTCAACACCTGCACTTTTTAACATCGGTTGAAGAACATTTGGTAAAAAGTCTCTATATAGCAACTCGAGCTCCGGGGTTAACCAAGCATAGTCACCACGTGCTAGTTGCCAAAAATGTTGATGAGAATCGATACGTTTCATGATTTCTAGCTTTTTCCTTCGTTAGCTTTCGTTAGATAGAGGAATAGGCGCTTCAATATGTAAAATATTAGCTTGTTGTAAACGCTGCCAAAATTCAGCTGGAATAACTTCATTAAACTGGGCTACCGTCGACTCGACTCGACTCGCGGAGCTTAAGCCTGGAATGGTACTTACTACGGCGGGGTGAGCTAATGGAAATTGCAATGCAGCTGCAGCAAGGGATATATTAAATTCTTGGCAAATATCTTCTATTTTTGACACTAATTGAATGATGTCATCACTTGCTGGTTCATAATTGTAATGAGGAATCACACCTTCACGGCGCACACCTGTGGCTAATATCCCTGAATTATAAGGACCGCCTAAGATGATAGAACTATTTTCTTTTAAACAACGTGGCAGAAAAGTGTCTAACGCTTTTTGCTCCAATAAGGTGTATCTTCCTGCTAATAAAAAACAGTCAAAATAACCATGGTCCATCGCTTGTTCACAGACTTCATATTCATTTACGCCAAGGCCAATAGCAGAGACTAAACCTTGAGAGCGCAATTCATCCATGGCCTTATAGCCACCTTCCATCGCTATTTTAAACAAACGATCATGCTCATCACCATGAGTCATTCGGCCAATATCATGCATATACAAAATATCAATTTTTGATAAGCCTAGTCGTTGAATACTATGCTCAAATGAGCGCATTACACCATCGTATGAATAATCGTATTCTGGCTCAAAAGGCATTGGCGAGCAAAAGCCATATTTATCTTCTGCTTTTGCACAAGGCGTTAAAATTCGACCAACTTTCGTTGATAGAACATAGTCGTCAGCATCAACACGTCTTAATGCATCGCCTACACGGCGCTCACTTAAACCAAAACCATAATAAGGCGCTGTATCAAATTGATTAAGACCAAGCTCTAAAGCCTTTTCAATGCTCAACTGTGCTTCTTCCTCTGGCATTGCTCGATACAAATTACCCAATGTAGCGGCGCCAAAGCCAAGTTCAGTGACGTGTAGTTTGGTTTGTCCAATTTGTCGCTTTTTAAACATTAAATCACTCTCGGTTATCTAGTTGAAGGCAAACATGATGGGCCAATGGCTTCAAACTTCTTATAAGTTAAGACAAACTCTTGATGCCCTAATTCTTCAGATTTAGATTGCTGACCTTGAGCCACCTTCTGAACAAGTTGATAAATTTCATCGCCAACTTCTTGTACACTTGCCTCGCCATTGATCACTTTACCGGCATTAATGTCCATATCCTCAGACAAATTTCTATAGGTATCAGGGTTTGCACAAATTTTTATCACGGGCGAAATAGCAGAGCCAACAACAGAGCCACGGCCTGTAGTAAATAAAATCAGGTGTGAACCAGATGCGATCATCTCAACAATTTCAGCACTATCAGCTATATTAGGAAAACCGTAAAGCGGGTCGCCATCAGGGACAACGTCCATTAAATATAGGCCACCCTGCTTAGGAATATCCCCTGGTTTTATTAAACCATGTATTTTAGAACTGCCTGATTTTGCATAAGCGCCCATCGACTTTTCTTCTTGAGTAGTTAAGCCACCTTCAGCATTACCGGGAGCAAAACTACCATAGCCCATAACCGTATAATATTGTTCTGCTTTTTCAACAGATTTCATAATTTCGACGCCAAGCTCTGGGGTAATAGCGCGATCGGCCATTATCTGCTCACAACCAATTAATTCACCCGTTTCTTCAAAGATACACGTTGCTTTCTTCCAACAGCTGGATTTGCCCCAATACCACTGGTTCCATCAGAGCCACCACAAATAGTGCCAACTGTTAACTCACCAATATCCATTGGTACTAATTCAAAATTCTTAGCACCTTTAAGTAATTGACTCACATGCTCTACACCAGCTGATATTGTTTTTTTAGTACCACCAGCTTGCTGAATAACTAAAGTCTCGACATTACGGCCACTTGCTTTCACTGTATCGGCAAGTTGTTCTCTATTAAAACTTTCACAACCTAGCGAAACTATAAGTACACCAGCAACATTAGGGTGCGTACATAATCCTTCCATAATTTTTAATGAATACTCATTTGGGTAGCATCCAGGAAAGCCAATAAGTTGCACATTTTCATTATTGCTTTGATTCACAATCACTCTAGCCACATGATGAGCACATTCAACCAAGTAGGTAACAAGAATTATATTTCGGATGCCTTTTCGGCCATCAGCTCTTAAATAACCTTTCACTATTTATCCTCAATTTTATTTTGACGTGTATGACTTGGAATATAATCACTTTTGACATTGTGCATATGCACGTGTTCACCTACACCAATAACATCTGTAGCCGAACCGATAGCAGCACCATATTTAATTATTTTTTCACCTGGAGAAAGAATTTTACGCGCTATCTTGTGGCCAATATCGATATTGGTATTTACTCTGACAAGTTTATCTTCCAATAGAAGTTCAACACCTGCCAGCACCCTTTCACAACAAACAAATATATTGTCTTCCATATTTAAAAGTACAAATCGTTTATCTGTCATTTACTCACACCTTAATTAAAAACCAATCAAACAACTCAAATAATTCAAGCTACATATCCAAAAACCTATAATTCAATTTAACCACTAACGAAAATCAAGGTCAAGAATTAAATGTATTTTTATATACAAAAACAACACAAAATCTAACTTACTAGATAAACACATCGATTGACACTAGTGCTACCTGTCTTCGCTATTTTGATTTAGATATGAATATTAACCCCCAAGTAAATTATTATTGAAGATAATGAAATTAAAACTGAGAACTTGGATAGAGGAGAGGAATAGGCAAGTGCTAAATTTAGAGCTGAAAGCTGTGGCACAATGTGCCCCTTTCCGAGTTAGAACAAAGATATTTCTATCTCGCTAACGCTTCCAAACCGCCATAGAAGTATGGAATATTTGGTTGTTAATTTGATAAATGCTCGTAAAGAAAACTATTCAGATAATAGTTTTCTTTACCTAGCTAATGTCACCAATAAAAGATATTGGTTAGACATAGTGGTCCCAAGCCCTTTCAATTCACTTATTGATGGGTGTGCTTTAGCTGTAGCATTTAAAACTTCTTTGCTTTCTATGTCGCCGAGTTGTTCTAATGAGACAAGTATATAATCACAACTCAATGCTGTATCCCCATAGATAAAACCTGTTTTTTGTGCATGTTATTAGCGTTATTTATTTGCTCAAAAAAACAATCAACTTAATCTACAACAACAGGAAGGTGATTGTTTTATTGCATAGCAATAAAGCAAGTGATGAGCGGAGTGAGTTAAGTAAATATTAACCATGTTTTCAGACAAACCAGGAAAAGATAGCGCTTCTCCGATAGTTAATGCTCACTAAGGCTAGTACTATCAATAATTTTAAGCAAGCAATCATATCACTTATTAAAATAATGACACAACGGAGTTACTTGGCTGTAAATGTTGGATTCGCGTATTGAAAAAACACGGCGCTTAACTATGTATTTAATTCAACCATTACAGAATTTTTATCACTTGTAAAAGTGTCATTCAAAAAGAATACTGCTCCTTGTCTTTAGTAGATACAGAGTTACTCTGCAAGCACCTAGTTGCCAATTCAAAGCATCATGTCTAGCCATACCTAAACGGCACTAATTGACTGAACATTCAACTTATATAATTAACAAAGAGAACTTTAATGAGCACTCGGAACACACTGTTATTATTAACGCTATTAGCATTTTTTGAGGTCCTCACTGTTCAGGGTGAAGAATATATACCTCGTTTAGATAGAAGCAATATGGTTACCATGCGTGATGGCGTTAAACTGTCTACTGATTTGTATTTTCCTGTCGGCGCAACAGGTAATTTGCCAGTAATATTGATTCGCACCCCGTATAACAAAAAGGTTACTTTAGGCTGGAGTAATGTCTATTCAGCCCTTATCAAAAAAGGCTATGTGGTAGCGATTCAAGATCTTCGTGGTCGATTTGAGTCTGAAGGCGTATATATTACCGCTAACAAAGAGCGCTTAGATGCTTACGACACTGTTGACTGGCTGATATCTCAGCCTTGGTCTAATCAAAAAGTTGGTACCGCAGGTTGTTCTTATTTAGGAGAAACTCAAGTCGCTTTGGCCGCAGAAAAACATCCCAACCACGTTGCAGCCATTCCGATGTCGTCAGCATCCGGCTTCTATATTCCAGGTCGTGCTTGGCAAACATTCAGTGGTGGTGCATTCGAACTAGCGCAAACCACGGGTTGGTTTGCGAGCTCTGGCTCACAAGTTTTTTACGGCCCACCACCTGCTATTGATAGAGAAACATGGTTTAAATCTGAGCAGTCTACACATTTTAGTACTGAGCCTACCATTGATTTTGATGACTATTTAAAATATCTACCTACGCTACCCACCAGCACTATACTCGACAGAGCTGGCGTACCCCCATCGGAATTCAAATCTTGGATAACCAGCCCTCCCGATGGAGAGTTTTATCGTAATAAAGATTACGCCACACCGCACGACAGTTATAATGTGCCCGCAATATTTATGGACAGTTGGTATGATTATGGTGCTGCGGAAACGATTGAAATGTTTCATGCATTTCAAAAAAATGCCCAAAGTGAGCTAGCAAGAAATAATCAATTTTTAATTATTGCACCTGGCACTCATTGTGATTACACCGAGAAAACAGAAGATTATATCGTCGGCGAACGAAATTTAGGCAATGCCTCACTAAATTACACTGACATTCAACTGGCTTGGTACGATTACTGGCTTAAAGGTGATAAAAACGCTTTAACCGATATGCCACGCATACAGTATTACTTAATGGGTAAAAATGAGTGGCGAACTAGCGATGTTTGGCCGCTTAAAAATACCACACACCAGTCGTGGTATTTAACTGGCATGGGCAAAGCTCACTCTCGCCTTGGTGACGGTAAACTCATTGCAACTTTGCCAGAAAGTGATAGCCAAGATACTTTTACCTATGATCCCGCAAACCCCATTCCCTCACTTGGCGGTCATACCTGCTGTACTGGTAGTGATACCGAAGCCGGCGGCTATGATCAATCTAAACTAGAGCTACGCAACGATATGTTGGTTTATAGCTCCGATGTATTAGCTGAAGGCATAGAAGTGACCGGCACGTTAACAGCCAGCCTTTATGTTTCTTCAACTGCCTTAGATACAGACTTTACGGTAAAATTAATTGATGTTTACCCTGATGGACGGGCCTTTAATATTCAAGAAGGGGTAATGCGGATGCGCTACCGTGATAGTTTAAGAGAAAGTAAATTGATGACGCCTGGTAAGGTATACAAAATTGACATTGATTTAAACGCGAGTAGTAATTACTTTGCCAAAGGCCACCAGATACGTATCGAAGTCTCTAGTTCAAACTTCCCTCGTTGGGATAGAAATTTAAATACTGGCGGCAATAATTACGACGAAACAAAATGGATAAAGGCCGACAATACTATTTATCACTCCAAGCAATATCCTTCCAAAATTATATTACCCGTTATTGAATAGCTTGATTTAGCAAGCTTGTCCTGAATAAATTAAAAGTTATAAAGTAGTAGTCAGTGAACAAATTTCACCGGCTACTACTTTATATACAACTTGTCGTGACTTTTAAAAATCAAACCTTTTTAGCTCTACCTTCATTGAGCGTTAAAAGTTAACGGTTTCAGCATTAGAGCAAATACCACCATTGGTTTCACATACTTGATAAATAAAAGTGTTTCCATTTTGTTTATTGGCTGCATCATTATAACTTCCATCATTTGCAGTCAAAGCTACTAAGCTTCCGTTTCTAAACACTCTAACATTATTGGAAGTTGCGCCATGCCAGTTGACTGTCACTCGCAAACGTTTACGCTTTAAGGTCGCTGAAATTATTGATAAATTAACCTCTTCAACACTATCCAAAACCGTCACTTCTTGGCTGATATAACCTGACTCTCCATTGTTATCAGTAACAGTTAAACCTACGGTATAAGTACCGCTTTCAACATAGCTATGTGTGGGGTTTTCAACATTTGATACATTGCTGTCACCAAAATCCCAGTGCCACTGGTTTATCGAGCCATCGACATCACTGCTTTGGTTATTGAAAGTAACCGACAAATCGTTAACCAATGTTGTGAAAGTAGCAACAGGTGGGATATTTGCGGGCGGCAGGCTATTCGTGCTCATGCGCACATCATCTATTTCAATAGTGCCGGTATCAGCAACCAAATAATTAAAGATAGTCCATACGCCCGCTGCTGAGCTTGCAGTATGGGTATACTCCTGCCAGTCAGTCGTTAAGTCAAAAATAGTGCTTTGATAGCTAGAGGGATCGTCATCATGGCTATTGAGTTCTTGTCCTTCAAAGTGGGTAACAATCTGTGCTTTCGCAACCGCACTGGCACCACGAATTTTAGCGGTAATCGTATAAGTTTCACCGCCGTTGGTAGCACCTGCTAGCAAATCCCCGGTTGCATCGGTTGGCTGGTGAACCTGTTCTCCAGAGTTTAGACGAATATAGTAATTTCCGTCTGCTGCACTAGCAGCATCATTAATGCGTTCTACACCATCTTCAAAATAACGCCAACCAAAGCCACCAAATGGAGCAACATGCTCAAAACTGCCATTGGCAAAGTCGCCATTGCGGCCAAAGCCATCAACAATATCATTGTTATTTTTAATTGACCAAGCACTATTGAGGCTTTCAATATGCTCTGTCAGCATGTGAGCCTGGCCACTGTGTTCCCATTGAGAGCCGTGCCATTGCTCCCATAACCAAGGAAAATGCAATAATGAAAGGTTCCCACCGATTTCATCAACAATTTCTTGGCTGAAATTGGCAGGCTCATTTAAGTCCCAACCATAAGCATTCATTAAGACAATGTGAGGGCTGGTACCATAGACAGTTCTTAGATCATTAATAACGGTTCGATAGCGATTTTTAATTTCCGCTTTTCCTGCACCAACATCATTTGCTCCAGCATTAACAACGATAATATGAGGCTCAAAACCACTGCGGTAATTTACATCTTGATTATAATAATCTTCCGAAAAGATAAATGATTGCACATCATTGTCACCACCTTGATCTAACGTGGCTCCACCAACAGCGGCTAGATTCATTTCTGCATTAAGCATACGACTAACCATTGCGGGGTAAGCGTAATAGGTACCTGATTCACCGCTGTCTTTCTCGCTATAATTTGAGGTGCCGTCCATGTTTGAGTCACCTAAAAACTCAATACGTAAAGATGGCTTTGCTGGAGGCGAAAGGATGTTACCAGTAATATCAAAGCCATAGAAAGTCGTTTTCGTGGTATAAAACGTTTCCTTCATCAGTATTATGGTGTGCTCACCTGGTGATAAATTATCGGCTAATAGATATGTTCTCCTATTTTTGCGCATTTGCAGGACATCGCTATTAGCGACACCGTCAACAATTACCCTGAAATACTCAATGCCTGTGCCTGCATTTATATCGGCACTGATACTAGTACCGTCAAATTTAATCAGAATGGTTGACCCTTGCCAAGATACGGTCGGCTCTGATGGGTTATCAAAATTCCACCGACCACTATATTGAATATTGGTATTGGTGGGATCAATGGTTTCCGCTTGAGTAAATGTAGCTAAACTTGCTAAAGCATAGAAAGTAATAGCCTTAAATATTGTTGTTATTTTCATTTTTTGACCCTTAATTATTATATGAATTTTGGGAAATACCTTTTCTCCGTCGTACATTTAAATTGGTTATTAAATGTACTCTATGAATATCATGGCTAAAAATGAGGAACAACGAATTACGGGTTGTTTTGGGCTCTAATTTCTCACCTCTAGATGAGTAAAATTCAATGAATTATCAAGAGGTAATAAAATTGAATGAACATGTTGTTGAGCACAGTTCCATCGTTACTTTGCAAAGGTCATTTTGACATCGTCAACTTCAATAGTGCCTTTCTTCGCCTTAATGTAATTAAAAATGGTCCAAATACCTTCTTTAGCATATGCGGTATGTCGGTATTCTTGCCACTGGGTAGTTAAAATAAAATCTGATGTTTGATAGCTTGAAATATCGTCATCATGGCTATAAAGCTGCTGCCCCTCAAAATGGGTACTTATCTGGGCCACTGAGTCGTTATTAATGCCTCTTATTTTTGCTGTTATAGTATAAACTTCGCTACCAGAAGTAGCTCCAGAGCTTAAATCAGCTGTTGCATCTGTTGGTTGGTGCACTTCGGTGCCTTCGATTAAACGAATATAATATTGACCTTCACTGGCTTGTGTTTCATCTTTAATGCGTTCAACGCCATTATCTTTATAACGCCAACCAAAACCGCCAAAAGGCGCTTGGTATTCAAATCCGCCATTGGCAAAGTCGCCATGACGACCAAAGCCATCAATAATGTCATTCGAGTATTGAATAGACCAAGCTTCATTTAAACTAGCAATATGATCAGCCAACATATGGGCTTGACCACTATGATCCCACTGTGAACCATGCCATTGTTCCCAAAGCCAAGGGAAATGTAATACTGAGAGCTTACCACCTACTTCATCAACTAGTTCTTGGCTGTAATTAGCAGGCTCATTGATATCCCAGCCGTAAGCATTCATTAGTACTATATGTGGCAAGACTCCATAAACATTGCGCAAGTCATTAATAACATTTCTAAAGCGAGTTTTTATTTCAGCTTTGCCTGCGCCAAGATCATTGGCGCCTGCATTAACCACGATAACGTGAGGCTTAAAACCGCTGCGATAATTACTGTCTTGATTGTGGTAATCGGGAGAGTAGATAAAGGAGCGAACATCATTATCACCGTGTTTATCTAACTTTGCCCCACCTAAAGCCTGAAGGTGCATTTCTGCAGCTAACATCCGACTAGTCATTGCAGGGTATGCAAAATAACTTCCTGAATCGCCGGTGTTCTTCTCACTGTAATTTGAGCTACCATCCATATTTGAATCACCAAAAAAAGCGAGTCGTAGTGCAGGACGCTTTTCAGCAGGTAATAATTGGCCATCGCTATAAAAACCGTGAAATATGGTCGCTTGGTTATACAGGGTTTCTTTCATGATCACGACAGTATGCGCTTCATCAAGCAAGCCTTCTGCAAGGGTATAAGTTCCAATCCCTGTGGACACCTTCAACACTTCTGCATTGGCTTTACCGTCAATAACAACACGGAATTGATCGACACCGGATTGGTTTTCAAGTGAGGCATTCAATCTAGTGCCTTTGAATTTAATGGTAACGGTAGCACCTGACCACGTAATACGAGGTTGAGATGCGTCATTGAAATTCCACCGACCAGTATAAATAAGCTGACTATCACTAGGGTCAATAAACGATAAACTATCATTCAAGTTCAATGGCTGCTGCACGTCTTTAGCACTTTCTCTTGTGCCATCAGAGCCACATGCCGTTAACACAATTAAAATAGTAAGTAATAAGAATGCTTTACTAAAATGCCTCATACATCTGACCTCTCCGGGTAGCTAGCTAAGATTAACTATAAAATAATAATGTTCAGGACCACTGACGACACCTGTTATCAATAAATCACAAACGTTTAATCCAATTTACCGCCAAATCAAGCCATTGATCACTGCCATCAAGTTGCCGCCCTAGCCCAAAACCATGACCACCTTTAGCAATTAAATACAGTTCAGCTTCAACGCCTTGCTTGCTTAATGCTTCACTGTAAAGAGTACTTTCAGTGTAATGACAAACATCATCATCAAAAGCATGGGCTAAAAATGCTGGTGGCGTTTGAGGGGTTACCAAGTTTAGTAAGGTATTTTGGGCTATTTGCTGTGGGTCTAATGCATGGTAATACAGGCTTTCTTCTAACCATTTTTTATTTTCTTGATTAAACTTGGTTACACCATAAATGAGCACAGAAAATTTAGGATTTTCCTCGCTGTTTTTTGAAGGCCTAACACTTGCTACTGTGGCGAGATGGCCACCGGCTGAGAAGCCCAAAACACCAATTTCGCCAGCAATGATGCCGTACTGACTTGCCATTTCACCCAGTAATTTAATACTTTCTCTGACATCTGTTAATGGTGTTAAACCCGTGTTTGTGGAGGTTTTGGGGTTAGGTAAACGATATTTTAACACTGCTGCCGTGATGCCTTGCTCTGCAAATGCAGTTGCCACCTCATAACCTTCATGGGTGATTGCTAAGGTTTCGTAGCCTCCACCGGGTAATATGATCACCGCTTTGCCACTATTATTGCCTTTAGCGCGATATATGGTGAGTGTTGGTTGCACCACATTATATACGCACATTTTTCCTTGCCAGCAATCTTCTTGATACTCTTTCACCTGACTAGTTTTGTGGTAAGGCATGGTTTGGTTATGCCATAAATTAATGACATCTCCTCCATAGGCAACACCTTTAGTAAATAACAAGACTAAGCATGAACTCATGATTACAAGTTTTAATTTCACAGTAGACTCTTTAATAACTAGTTAAAAAACAAACTAGTCTGCTTGTTGATGATCACTTTTCAACGAGCCTAAGAATGAATAAGTCATTAAAAAGTAGATAAATAAAATAGGTAGTGACACCACCAAAACCGCCGTTTGCGCAACCTTTAAACCACCAATATACATTAAGCCAATAGGTAATATCGCCAGCATAATTGCCCAAAACGTACGATGTAAGCGATGTGGATCTTCACCAACAGGCAGCACTGCCGTTGCGCTACTCGCTAAGGTATAAGATGCTGCATCATAAGTGGTGGCAACAAAAACAATACAAATAATACAGAATAAACCTATTACAACTTCAGACAGTGGCAATTGTTCAAATACAGTAATTATGGCGGTAGGCACGCCACTTTCATTCATTAAGGCAATAACATTTAGATCACCATAAAGCTGTTGATAAAGGGCAAAGTTACCTAAAACCATATAGAAAAGAGCGCCACCGATAGTGCCATAAGTCAACATGCCAACAACCACCTCTTTAATGGTTCTCCCTTTAGAAATACGAGTAACAAATATGCCAACAAAGGGACCAAAGGCAACCCACCAAGCCCAATAAAAAATGGTCCAGTTTTCAACAAAACCTGAATCACTGAATGGGTCTGTCCAAGTATTCATTTGTACGAAATTTTGCACAACAGTCCCTAAACCATTAATGCTCGCTTTCAAAATAAATATTGTCGGTCCAGCAAAGAGAAAAAAGGCTAGTAATGCGAATGACAACCAAACATTGGTTGTGCTGAGTCGTTTCATGCCCTTTTCTAAACCAAAGAAAACACTGGTTGCAAAAATTGCCACACAAATTAACACCACAATAACTTCTAGCGTGAAACTTGATTCGATGCCGATCAAACGAGCAATGCCTTCTGCAATTAGAGGAGTAGAAAAGCCTAACGAAGAGCCTGCACCACCAATTAAAGCAACACGAAAAAGAAAATCTATAACTCGCCCTGCGAGTGAGTTCTCTTTACCTTTGAGTACATGGTGGCAACTGATACTAAATTTCAGCATAGGCACTTTTTTTACATAATAAGGGTAAGCTATCGCTAGTGTAGGCAAACAATAAAATGCCCAAGCACTCACCCCCCAATGAAATAAACCATAGGATGACGCCCATTTAGCCGCAGCATTGGACATAGGCTCAGCACCAAAGGGTGGCGTCTGATAATAAAAGGCCCATTCAATGGTGGACCAATAAAGCAGTCCAGCACCAACACCGGCACAAAATAACATACCGCTCCATTCCAAAGTATTGTATTGGGGCTTGTCTGTTGGCTCACCGAGCTTAATTTTGCCGTACTTACCAAATGCTAACCAAAGCAATAATAGTAGAATAGATGAAGCAAGAAAAACGTAAAGAAAACCAAAATCCTTGGCAATAAACTGATAGGCTTGCTGAATCAGTTCGGCTGATTTTGTCGGTGCGACTACCATGGGAATAGTCATCAGGAAAATAACCAGTATTGTGGCTATAAAACCTGACTTATCGATACGTTGTTTCAAATTCATACTCCGAATTATTTATTTATTCTGCGCTTTGCAATTGTTTATACAAAGAGGAGCTTTTGGTTATCTTTACTCAGTAAAAAGATAGCCAAAAGCTAATGTATAAGACCGCCCGCTTATACCAAAGAGGTTATGTGCATTTATGATTCAATATCAACGACAACGCAACCACGTAAACCATTCGTCTCTATTAGCTCATGGCTTTTAGCCATGTCATTAAAAGGTAAAACATGAGTAACTCGATGTTTTAACTGGTTTTGACTCAATGCTGCATAAATCGCCGCTATTGCTTGAGTTTTTGCGGTTTCTGGCATTGCGTAAACTATAGTCATTTTAATGGTGAGGTCCATAAACATCATCTGAAAAAATGGCAGTTTTGGCTCTTTTATTTGGGTATTACCGTACGTTGCAATAACACCACCAATAGTAATACATTTGAGTACTTCTGGTAAATTATAGCCAAATTCAACATCAACCACTCTATCGACTTTATTGCCGTGATTTAGTTCAACAACCTTTTCTCCCCAGTTGTCATCTCGATGATTGACTACTAAGTCAGCCCCAGCTTCAACACAAGAAACGGCATCCTCACGATTGCTGGCAGTGGCAATTACTTTTGCACCAGTCATTTTGGCCCACTGAATCGCATAAAAACCAACGCGACCAGCACCACCAGTAATTAAAACAGTTTTCCCCGTCAAATCACCATCAGAACAAACGGCTCTATGTGCAGTCATTGCTGGAATACCTAAACATGCACCGATTTCAAATGATGCGTTATCAGGTAGTTTTGCTGCGCGGTTGGCGTCAATACAGACAAACTCGGCTGCAGTACCTAACATACGTGCATATTGTGCTTGATAAACCCACACTCGCTCACCCACTCTTTCTGGTGAAACGCCCTTGCCGACCGCTTCAATAATGCCTGCGCCATCACTATGTGGAATAACATGACCAGAGTCGAGCAAGTTAGGGAATGCGCCTATACGCTTTTTCACATCAGAAGGGTTTACGCCGGTTGTTTTTAATTTGACTAAAACCTCTCCTTCACCAACTTGGGGTTTTGGCTGAACGCCAATAATAATGCTTTCGGCCGGAGAGCCAAATTTTTCAAACCATGCTGCTTTCATTTATTGCTCCAATTAAAATTTACAAGATAAGTTTTCTGTATGGCCATCGATTCCCATCACTTGACCTGAAATACTGGCGCCGAGATCTGAACTTAAAAAGACCGCCAAATTTGCAATATCATCAGGGCTGACAAAGAGGCCCATGGAACTTTGTGCAGCGTAGTCATTTTTGACTTCTTCAAAACTTACGCCGCGCTTTCCCGCTTCCCTTTCAATAACACCATCAATTCGTTCACCACTGACACTACCGGGACATAGTGCATTGACACGAATGTTATGCCCGCCTAGTTCCATCGCCCATGTCTTGGTTAAACCAATCAAAGCCCATTTTGATGCTGTGTAAGGTGAACGCATTGGAAAACCAAAAAATGCAGCATTTGATGATATATTAATAATACTGCCAGCACCGTTTGCTTTTAGTAGCGGCACCGCATATTTTGTACAGTGAAATTGCCCATTCAAATCAACATTAATCGTTTTTGCCCATTCATCAGGCTCTATATCTTCCACTAAGGCTGTGGGGCCAGCAATGCCAGCATTATTTACTAGCACATCGAGATGTTGATGATTTGAAATAACATCCTTAAACATTTGCTCTACTTGCCAAACATTGGCAACATCAGCCAATGACGCGGTTGCTTGAGGGTTTTCTTCAAGAAAATCAGCAATGGCGTTCTTGTCAACATCACAAATATGAACTTTACAACCATACCCTAAAAATTTTTCAGCGATTTTTCGCCCAATGCCACTTGCTCCGGCAGTTACCAGTACAACTTGTTCGGGCCCTAAATTATTACTAGCCATGAAAGTCCTTAAAAAATATACAACGAAGAAAATATAAAAATAAAGTGGGTACTTGACAATATTCCATTACTATCAAGTACCTCAGGGAGCTTTATTCGAAAGTTTTATGAAATCTAATGCCAAAATCACGTGGTCTATTGACCGTTATATTGCTATCCCAACCAGCAGTTCCTCGTGACAACTGAGCACGTTCATCGGTTAAGTTATTAACATAAAAGTCAATGCCCCAGCCTTCCATTTTTACGCCAGCAGATAAGTTTAGAATGCCATAGCTGTCATTAACTGCTCGCCTGTCATCAACCGAATTATCTATGGTGTGTTTATAAATATCGCTACGGGTTTCACCAACATAGGCGTAAACAAACTGAGCATAACTTTCATATTCACCAACAAAGAAGTTATAACGAGAAGAAATATTCCCTTTGAATTGAGGTACATTCGGCAGCTCACTACTTGCTGGAGTAAAGTTATTTCCTACAACAAGGTCTTCATCAAGTTCAGCTTGGTTATAATTGAATGCAGCATTAATAGTCCAATCAGGGGTCAATAAATACGTTAAATCAGACTCTATACCAACGATGTTAGCTTTACTGGCATTAACCGTTAAACCAACAGGAGAGCCATACGAGCTGTCGTAACGACTAAACTGCATGTCATCCCATTGCATATTGTATAGCGCACCATTCCAACGTAAGTTGTTCTCTAACCACATCGTTTTCCAACCAAACTCTGTATTGGTAACAAAGTCGGCCTTATACTCTCGAGCAACCACATCGGTCTCATCACGGTTAATACCGCCAGGTCTATAACCTTCTGACCAGGTTAGATAAACCATTTTGTCATCGTCTATGGTGTAGGTAGCATTAAATTTAAAAATGCTATCGCTATCCTCGACTTTGCTATCAACACTGATAATAGGGAAGCCTGGAGCAATAGTTCCGTAGCCAGAAACCCCTTCAAGTGAGCTTTCATTACTAAAAAACCTACCACCGGCAGTAACTGTCAATTGTTCTGTCACTTCATAACTGATTTCACCAAAAATGGCTGATTGTTTATCAGTTCGAACTTGGTCAGTGAGGTACCAAAGATCTGGCTCACCAAATTGTTCAAAATCAGCACCTTTAGCCATACCTTCTTGAATCCACTCTTGGCGGTAATCATGGCTAGCATCTTCGTAATAAAGGCCAGCAATATACTGCCAAGGGCCGTCAGTATTAGATTGCAAACGCAGTTCATGGGTTGTGCGTTCATAGTTTTCATTTTTATGCTGCACCATTGCCATGCTGGTACAATCGACATCCGCGGTACCATAATATTCACAACCATAATATTGAATCCAATTAGTCGAATGATAATCAGCATAATCAGAATAATCGTTTGAAAACTCCACTTCTCGGTCCATAAAAGAACCGGCATAGACGATTGACGCAAACCCTAAGTCACCTTCGACGGTTAAGGCTGCTTGACTAAAGGTATCATCTAAAGTGTCATCAAAAAAACGCTGAACTTCTAAATCGCCAATTTCATTATTTGGGTTTTCAGCGTCATGAAACCAAACACCTTGGGTGTCTTGTTTCTGTGTTAAATAACTAGCGGTTGTTGACCAATTTTCATTTAAGTCCACTTTTAGCGCAACCCGTGCGCCACTATTGGTTAGTTCATTAAAGTTATCTTCGATTAGCGCATCATTATTTTCTTCAACGAAAGAAGATTGGCCGCCGTTAGTAAATAAAGCATAGGTGCGTTTACCGGCCACATTATCAATGTAACCACCTTCTGTTTTTGTCCACGCCACTAACCTGATTGCGGCATTGTCTGTTACAGGAACATTGACAAAACCTTCAATAGAGTGACTTGGATCGCCACCGCTAGTGCTGCCATAGCCAAGGTCGAAGCCCGATTCAAAATAGTCGGCTTGCGGTTTATTGGTAATGATACGTAATGTACCTGACTGAGAACTTGCACCAAACAGCGTACTCTGCGGCCCTGCTAGTGCTTCAACTCGCTCTATATCATAAATATGAATGTCGAGGTTACGACCAATTGCTGTAACAGGTTGCTCATCGAGATAAACTGCGACACCAGGTTGAGCACCTGATGCATTACCATCACCGCCATCAGCAGCGCCACGCATGTAAATTTGAGATAGACCAGGGCCTGCAGATTGAAATGACAAGCTTGGTAGTAAATAGGCGTAGTCATTGAAACTTTCAATGCCTAGCTCATCAAGCTCAGACGAGCCAAAGGCGGTAATGCTTACCGGCGACTCTTGAATATTTTCAACACGTTTACGAGATGTTACTACAATTGTTTCTATGCCTTGGCTTTCGCTTGCTTGACTCTGTTCAGCTGTATTGTCTACTTCTGCGCTATAAGCCGGATTTATTGTCGCCAAGCTACTCATCAATAGCGTTGAAAGTGCTATTTTAGGTGCTTTAACTATTTTACAAGATGTTCTAATCGCTTTAGATACTGGTTTGAGCTGCGTTGATAGTTTAATAGTAAATTTATTGTCATTAGTCATTGTGCATACCTTATAATTTTTTTTAGCCTGTATGTTTTTTGATAAAACAATGGCCTTGAGTAATACGCATATCTGTTCGTTAATTAATTAACAACGCCATATTAACAGTACATTTTTAAACAAAACAAACGAGATATATTGCACATTGATTGAGAAAAACTAAACTATACAAAAAAAAGAATGGCATGTTTTTTCAACAACCTTATGAGGTCTGTCTAAAAGGACCATGGAATGAAATAGCGTTTGAGTTTGGCAGACTTTATCGGCTTAATTTACTTGCTATATTAAGTGTTCCTCCACTAACGGTGTGCAGTTTCTTTAATAAAAAAAGTAGTATAGAAAACACAATACCCTTTAAGCTAACGCTATTAGAGTATTGGCTTTAGTATGGTTTTTAATGGCGAAAGGTAGGGTTCATAGGCTGACCAAGCAGTTAAACCGCTTTGATAAATGGGTTGCCTAACTTGTTCTGAACTGGCGGTATTGACTGCGCGTTTATTATTGTAAAACTCAAGACAACTCTGCTCAAAAGGTAACTGACAGTAATCTAGAATATGACGCACTTGCTTCTCAAAATCATTAACTACCTCTTCATAATTTACCGTCAATATTTGACCCGGTAATACTTGATGCCAATGGTTCATCAAACGTATGTAATCAAGGTAATAACGGCCAATATTTTCTAAGCCATAGCTAAACGATTGCCCCGTTGCAAATAGCTGTTTAAAACCACTAAAACATGTGGCCATAGGCGAACGTCGAGCATCAATTATTTTTGCATTAGGTAAAATCAGCTTTATTAAACCGATATGTGCGAAGTTGTTCGGCATTTTATCAATGAAAAATGGTGCACTACCACGATGAACATTGGCTTTTTCTAAATACTCTTCACCCATTTCATGTAAGCGTTGGGGGGCTAAGCTAGCTAATACCTCTGGATATTTTGATACTTGATCACGTTTATTTCGGTCACTTAACGTTCTAACAGCTGCCAGTATACTTGGTAATTCTTTCGTGCCATCAACCAATGAGTGGCTTGATAATACTTGCTCTAAGAGAGTTGAGCCCGAGCGCGGTAGACCTAGGATAAAGATGGGATCTGCTTTTTCACAGCCAGTCCCTTGGTATTGTCTAAAAAGCTTGTCGCTACAAGTAGCAATAGTTCTATCAGTCATGTTCGTGGTTTCATCAGCATCATAACGTTCAATTTTTTGCTTAATATCATTGCCTTGTTGATAATAAGCAAAAGATTGTTTGACCTCGTTTTGATCTTCTAGCGCCTTTCCTAAAGCAAAACATATATTGACTTTATCGTCGGATGACAACTGATTGTGTTCGAGTTGTTTTTGCATCGCATTGATGTCAATTTGTTCAAAGCAAAAGGTTTTTAAATTGGCTAGACTCCAATATGCTTCACCATAACTTGGTTGAATGGCAATGGCGCTTCGATAAGACTTTATCGCTTTTTCTTGTGCTCCAACGGTTTTTAAAGCATGACCTCTACTCGTATATAAACTTGCATTTTTCGGCAGTAAGTTGATTAATTTATCGTACAAGATGATTGCTTGGTCGAATTGCCCTAACTTCACTAAAATAGTCGCTTTAGTAATTTGATGGGGAGGGTAATCAGGTTGCTGCTTTTCTAACATTTCGATTTGAACTAACGCTTGCTGACTTTTTTCACGTTTATTCAGCACATTAGCATAGTTTAATCGGGCTAGTTGATACCTAGGCTCTATAGTCAAACATTTTGTTAATAAGGTTTCTGCATCGATATAAATGCCTAACTTAGTTGCCACTTCAGCTAACAATCTAATAGCATTCACATCGTTAGGGTGTGCTTGTAAATGCTCTCGACATAACTGCTCACACCTAGCGAGTTTATTGGCAATAAAGGCTGCTAAAGCTTCACCAAGTTTCGGGTCACTTGCTGAGAATTGTAAATAGCGATTATAGGCGTGCTGCGCTTTATCATCATTGCCAATGTGCATTTGCAGCTCAGCTAGAAGTTTCCAGCTAGAGGGTAAATCCGCTTTTATTGCTAAAGCCTGAGTTAATGACTTTATTGCCGCTTGGGTATGGTTCAAGCCTTGTAACGTAAAGCCAAGCTCTTGATGTGCTAAAGCAAAGCCAGCTTGTTGTTGAATTAATTTTTGTAAAACTGATTTAGCTTGTGGTAATTGACCTAAACCACGATATGCACAAGCCGTAATAAATAACGCATTAGGCTCATCAGCAACATGCTTGAGAATTTCATTGCCCTGCTCAAGCGCTGGAGCAAAGGCATTATGCTGTAACATTTTTTGAGCATGGCTGACAGCCTGCTTAAGTTCTTCGGTATTTGCTGACATTATCAATACTCTTTTTGTTGCATATTGACATCTCAAATTTACTCTGGCAAGCTAGTTTTTGTCTTAAATAGTTTAGATTTATTCAACTATATTAAAAGTAGCAACAGAAAAACAGGAGTCCATTTTGCGGAAAAAAATCCCGCCGTTAAATTCGTTACGCAGCTTTGAAGCAGCGGCTAGACATGGTTCATTCAAAGACGCCGCAGATGAATTATGTGTGTCAGTTTCTGCGATAAGTCATCAAATAAAGCAACTTGAGCAAAACATTAATGTTGAATTATTTTTTCGAAAAACCAGAGCAGTAGAGCTAACTAAAATTGGCAAACAGTATTACCCTATCGTGCGAGAAGCGTTTGATAAACTTGCTGACGGCACCGAATTAGTGCTTAAGCCCACTCAACCTGATGTACTTACAATACAGTTATATTCTACTTTTGCCATACGTTGGTTGATTCCAAGACTTCCTGATTTTCAAGCTAAGCACCCTACTATTAGTGTAAGATTAAATACTAGCCAATTTGATGTCGACTTTGAACAAAGTGACGTTGATGCCTGTGTGATGATTGGCAATAAAACCGCCCAAGGTTTACATTACAGCTATTTATTTTCCAGTGAAATTTTTCCTGTTTGTAGTCCGAAACTATTTGAAAATAAAGCCCCATTAGTGCATCCAGAGCAATTAAATGAATTCACCTTAATGCAAGTCTACCCATCAAAACAAGACTGGTATACTTGGTTAGAAACAGTTAATTGTCAAAATGTAGATCCCGAGTCTGGGCTGCAATTTGATAGTTATGATCATGCGATTTCTACTGCCATTCAAGGTATGGGGGTTACTTTAGGTATGCAACCCTATGTGAGTAAAGAGTTATCCTCAGGTTTATTAATGGAAGTGTTCCCACAAATGCGGGTCAAACACCATAGCGAATGGTATTTCGTTTATCGTCAAGAAAAAACAGAGCAAAAAAAGGTACAAATATTTGAGTCTTGGTTAATAGAACAAATTGCTGCTGATGAAGAGCTCGCCCCATCAAGAAACTACAACAGAGCATAAATTACTTAACGGTAACTAATGCTCTGTTATGTGCAATACCAGCACGTTCTCATATCAAACGGTTTTAAGACGAAGCTAAGTATAACTTCGCCTTAAAACGTCATTAGTGATAAGGGGTATTCTCTACATTATTGCCCGCCGAAAAGGGCACCATAGAATAAGAATATTGATAATCGAGTTTTCTCGGTAAATACTGAGTCAAAGGCGCTTCCCCCCAGCTATTATTGCCACCAATACCATTTTGCAGATGATCTATATTCAAGAAAATATCGTCTGAACGCTGCATTTGGAAGGAATAATCACTGTTTTGCATGGTTTCAACACTGTAATGTCTAGCACTAACCTCTATTGGCTCTTGTACAGTATAAAAAGTTAAGCCTGTGCCATTATTATCTTGCAGACTAAACCAGCGTACATCGGTTCGATTACCGTTTTCTTGTGGTTTAGAATAATCAACCCAAAGGCCATCTACCGTATTTTGAAAAACACCGATCGCTTCAAACTTTCTATCCTGATAGGTTTCTTCTGGGCCACGCCCATACCAAGCAACAGTTTCAAAGCCACTAGGAACAATCAACTCGGTACCAATTTTGAGATAAGTACCATAGTCTTTACTCGGTTTTTCCTTAAACTGATAGTTCGCATTAACATCAACTTGCCCTGAATCGTGGATAACATACTTGAGTTGTAGCTCAGCATTAAAGCCTTTCAATTCACCTTTTACGGTTACTTCAATCGCGCCGTACTTGTTCTGCTCAACATTAATTTTTGGTTGCCAATGTTGCCGTGCATTTAGAAATTTAAAATAATTATCTTCCGTGGTAAATTCTGCAGTCCAGCCACGCACTAATGGGTTTTCGTTATCAACTGTAGCTCGCCAAAATTCAGGCATGGGACCTCGCTTAAGCAACTGAGTTCCGCGGTAACTATAGTCAACCATTTCACCACTATGCTGCGCGAAAGTTATGTTTACGCCGTTGCCTTTAATTATGATGTTATTGTCTTTTTGGCTAACCTCAAGCATAGACTGTTTTGACGCTAACGCTTTTGGCAGCTCATTCGTTAATTTAAATTGCTCATAGGCTAAAACATGCCCGGCACTCACTAAAGGGTGATAATTACTAGTAGCACTAAAAACTAGATCTATGAAATATTCTCGACCTTGTTTAAATGTAAATGAAGACAAGTCTAGGTTTAGCGCTATTTCACCACGTGCAGGCAAGTCGAAGTTTTCAAGTTTTTGACTATACACTGGCTGGCCATTTTCAATAATCTTCCAAGTGGCGCTAACGACATCATTGGCATTGGTAAAATCATACCAACTGTTCACTTTAAATTGACCTTTAGTAGCATCGACAGCAGTTACGTGAATATTTCGATAAACATGTTTAATCGCTTTTAATCCTGGGTGTGGTATACCGTCTGAACTGATCAGTCCATTCATGCAAAAATTTCCATCATGCTGAAAATTTTGTTCTTTTTCATACCAACCGCCATAAGCAAAAAAGTCTTTTTTAACTGGGCCTATGCCAATATTTGATGAGAAATTTTGCGGTACCGGTGTTACTAACCCTTGATCACGCCAGTCCCAAACATAGGCGCCAGCATAATGAATATTAGGATAAATATCTTGATACCAATAAGCATCTAAATTGCCATTTGAATTCCCCATTGCGTGAGAGTACTCACACAGTAAAAACACGCTGGAGTCTTTGAAGTTACCAATATCCCCCGGTAAAGCATACATCCGCGATTCAATATCGGAGTATTTTTTCATCTGCTCTACGCCTTGTTCTTTGGTAGTTCCTTCATAATGCACTGGCCTAGACGGGTCACGTTGGTGGAAATATTCCAGCATGGCGGCAAAGTTTTGACCATATCCTGCTTCGTTACCTGAAGACCAAAAATTAATACTGGTATGATTTTTATCTCTTTCCACCATGCGCTTAACACGATTTAAATGCGCTTGTTGCCAGCTGTTATCATCGGCTATTTCATTAACAATGTTATTACCAAAATCGTGAATTTCTATATTGGTTTCATCTAAAACGTAAATACCATATTGGTCGGCGAGTTGATAAAACAAGGGCGAATTAGGATAGTGAGAGGTGCGCACGGCATTAATATTATTTTCTTTGAAGAGCGTAAAGTCGACAATCATTTCGTCGCGAGTAACAACATGACCTGAGTTGGCATCATGCTCATGGCGGTTAACTCCTTTCATTTTCACCGGTACACCATTGAAATAGTAGATATTATTATTTATTTCACTGGTTCGAAAGCCAAGCTGCCACGGCACAACTTCGATAATATTATCTTGGTTATCTTTTAAGGTAATAAACAATGAATAAAGGTAGGGGGTTTCCGCATTCCATTTATGAGGGTTGTTAACCGCGGCATTTAAGGCAAATTTTCCTTTAGCGGCTTGGTTTTTAATTTCAACAATAGGCAGCCCCTGAGCATCGACAAGTAATACATCAACTTTGCCTGCAGGATTAGCAACCTCAAGTTCGAGGGACAAATTACCATGTTGGTAATTACTGTCTAATTCACCTTTAACAAAAAAATCTCTTAAATAAGTTTTGGCACGTGAAATCATAAATACATTGCGATAAATACCGCTGAGTCGCCAAGCGTCTTGATCTTCAAGATAAGAGCCATCACTCCAACGAACCACTTGCACTGCTAATTCATTATTAGCTGGCTGTAAAAACTTAGTGATATTCCACTCTGCTGGGGTTCTACTTCCTTGGCTGTAACCAACCTTTTTACCATTTACCCACAAGTAAAAAGCAGAATCTACTCCTTCAAAGTGAATAAATGTTTGCCTATCTTTCCAGTTAGTAGGCAATTCAAAACTCCTCTTATAGCTCCCAACTGGATTATAGTCTTGAGCAATAAATGGGGGGCTTTTGGGAAATGGGTAAGTGATATTACTGTATATAGGCGTGCCAAATCCCTGACGTTGCCAATTCGATGGCACCGCTATGCTTGGCCATTTATGGTCATCGAAATCAGGCTTGAAAAAATCCTTTGGAGCCGTTTTGAAATTTTTAGCCCAATTAAACTTCCACGTGCCATTAAGTGAATAAAACCAAGGTGAGTTTTCACGACTGTGCGTGTTAGCTTTTGTTAAGTTAGGATATGCCATCATAGTAGCATGGGGTTTCTCAGTGTTTACTTGTAATACCGATTGGTTCTCCCAATCATTTTGAGCCATAGCGCTACAGGTTATCAGTGAGAACATTATCATTACTTTGAGTAACTGCTTCATTATTAATTCCATCTCCAGTTCAGTCGAAATAAGTCGGTACTTTTTCAACTAACTTATTTTTATTAAAAATGTAATCTTTGTTGCCTTGATGTGCTAGTGACTAAAACTCAAATGGTGTTGTGATTTTCTCAACTATACGTTCAGATATTTCTGTGTTCTCATAGATGAAACTGACAAAACAATTGATACTATTCGGAATTTAAGGAGTCCCCCTTTATTCTGTCTCTGCTCTATCTCAACATATAAATCCGTTATTTAACATAAGCTGTAAAGCTGCAATGCAATCACTTTATTAACGACTATCATTCATTTGCTTTACTATTGAGATTTTTTCAAGCATCGAACAAAAAAATTCAATTGAACCATGTCAAATAGCTAGCGATACTAATGGCCGGAAAAAATCTTCATCTGGTCATTTGAACTTATCTTAACTAGAGTCAGGTAATCACGGGGATTTTGCAGTAATAGTGAGTAAGCAAATGAGTCAAGAGCAACAACTTCAACAAACTAGCCTTCAATCAGCTATTGCTGCAATGCAAAACAATAAGCCATTACTTGCAGAAAACATATGTAATGAGTACTTGCTCAGCCATCCTGCTAGCATGCCTCATATACAAATACTGTGTCATAGCCTGATTCGAACCAATCGTTTTAAACAAGCCAAACAACAAGTTGAACTAGCATTACAACTCGCGCCTGACTTTGCGCCTTTATATGAAGATAAAGGCAGTATTTTTGCGCTAGAAAACAACTTTGCAGAAGCGCTACACTGTTTCAATAAAGCAATCCAATTAAACCCAAAGCTTGCCAGCGCCCATAAAAAAAGAGCGCAAACCCTTTCGGCGTTAGGAGAGGCCGAACGTGCCGATGATGCTTTCGAAGAATATTTATCTCGTGACGAACATGCATTACAAGTTGCCAAAGGTGCCGAGCATTGGCGTGCTGGGCGTTTAGCAGATGCTGAGAATCAACTGAGACAAGTGTTGAAAAGCGCACCTGACAATGTCGATGCTTTACGGTTTTTAGCACTTACTTATTTTGATAAAGGCAACAATACCTCTGATGCTGAGGCTTTACTCAGGCGTGCTATTCAAATAAGGCCAGATTTTGTGCAAGGGCTATATACTTTAGGTAGTATTTTGTTGGAACAAAAAAAATGGTCTGATGCCGTTGATATTTATCAAAAAATAACGCAATACCGAGATGATGAAGAAATGGCTTGGGTAGGTTTAGGTAATGCTCAATCTCACGTTGGTGATTGTGATGCTGCCATTATCGCTTATAGCAAAGCCCTTGCTTTAAAGCCTGAAGCCCCCGGAGTTCATATGGCCTACGCGCATATGCTCAAAACGGTTGGTAGACAAGATGATGCCTTGCATTCATACCGGACTGCCATAAAGCAAAAACCTAGTTTAGGTGAAGTTTATTGGAGCATGGCAAACCTCAAAACTTTTAAATTTGACGATGATAAAGTTAACCAGATGCTAGCGCAGTTGAAAGATAGTGGCTTGAGTGAACAATCAAAGGTTCACTTTAACTTTTCATTAGGCAAAGCCTTTGAAGACAAGCAAGATTTTGACCGTGCCTGGCATTTTTATCACCAAGGAAATCAGTTACAGCGTACACAAGTAGAATATGATCCTGTGGATTTTGAATTGCATCTGCAAGCAATTAAAGCAGTGTTTAATGCTGATTTTGTTGCTCAGAAAAAAGAGGCAGGCAACCCTGCTCCTGATCCCATTTTTATTGTCGGCTTACCTCGCTCAGGCTCAACGTTGATTGAACAAATTTTGGCGAGTCACAGTCAAGTTGAAGGTACCTCTGAGCTGCAAAACATTGGCAGTATCGCCTATGCAACCGCTAAGTACCGAACTGATGGTAAAACTTATCCACAAACCATGACTGAATTGTTAAAAAGAGACTGGCGCGGCTACGGCAAAGAGTACCTAGATCAAGTTGCCCATAATAGAGTCAACAACACTCCCTTTTTTATAGATAAGATGCCTAATAATTTTTCTCATATCGGTTTAATCAAATTGATCTTACCTAATGCCAAAATAATAAATACCCGTAGGCACCCTGTTGACAGTTGCTTAGGTGCCTATAAACAACTTTTTGCTTCAGGGCAAAACTTTAGCTATGACATGTTAGAGATTGCTGATTATTATAATAATTACATTGATATCATGCAGCATTGGCATCACGTATTTCCCGGCGAGATACTCGATGTTCATTATGAAGAAACCGTCACAGATCTAGAAAATCAAGTAAAGTGTATCCTTGAATATTGCCAATTACCATTTGAACAAGCATGTGTCAATTTTCACCAAACACAACGCCATGTAAAAACTGCTAGCTCTGAACAAGTTCGACAACCTATCTACAAGTCTGCTCTTGGATTATCTAAAAAATATGAGCAGCACCTAAACTTATGGCAAGAAGAATTGGCTGAGGTTATTAACAAGTTACCAACCGCAGTTGTGCGAGCGCTGAAATAACGTCGTATCAAGGAGGTCGTAAACTTATGAATATTGAACTCGGTGAAGTTTCAATTACCGTCGATGAAAAAATTATTTTTGTTAAATCAATAGGTGCCTTTAATGCATTAGGTACCAAGAAATATACCGACGGCATTAAAACTATTGTGAATAACTTTCAGGGACAAGGTTTTTCTATTTTAATTAACAACTTAGAAAAGTCAGGTAGCACTCCAGAAGCTTATCAAGCGCTAGATAAGTTTAATAAATGGTTAACCAATCAAAATTTAATCGCCAAAGCAATGGTAATTACTGTCAAAAAAGGCATGCACCTTGTTAACACGCCTGCCCGTATTAACAATCAACAAAATAAACTATTTGATAATGAAGGCGATGCAATAAAGTGGCTTGAAAGCTTCTCTTAACAACGCCTAAAAGGTTTATTTACACCAATAAGCTAATAAGGCCATACTTCTAAGCCGTGAATAGCATGACGAACATCATTGGTGATAGTTACAACAGCACCGGTCACATTTTGATTAAGATCGTGCACTGCAATGGTACTTGGTGAAGAGCCTGCGGCAATTACACCATCACCTATTATACATAACCCGCGGCCAAACGACGCCCGTGCAATGCCAGACTCATCTAAGTTAACCGCCGTTAACGTTGCAGGGTCTAACTGTGGCACATTAAAGGCTCGATCATCTGCTTCATCTCTCGACACATAGCGCACAACATCAGATTTTGTATCGTTGAAAAGCACACCATTTTTATAGGGCTGTGCATTATGGGTACCTACAGGTAAACTCACACTCATATTGACCTTAGTGCCATTAAAATGCAGTAAACCACCACTGTGTAACCCAGAAATATAGAGACCTTCGTCATTACAAAAAATATTATTTAGATGCAATTTATTTAACGGTAATGGCCCATTATCATCACTCGGTGAAAATCCTCTGCCATTAAAATTAAAACCATCAGTTTCTATATGCAAGCCCCAATGAAATTCACGTTTTTCAAGGTGAAAAGCTAACAAACTATCAAAACCAGTCGATGTTATAAATAAACTATCTCGGAATATGGCAATTTCATGACAATGTTTCAGGTATTGATTCTTCCATGAGCCAATAAGCTTAAAGGCTGTGTCGTAAATAAATAACTCATCGCTAGCAACGATATAAACTAAATCATTATGAATCGCAATGCCACGTAAGCCCCTATCCCAACCTCTACCTTGCCAATCGATATCGGTATGATTCCAATCCAATTTTTGGGTGATTTCTTTCGTTGCTAAATCAATGATAAAGGCACCACCATGGCTTTCTCCTTGATTGCTGCCACGAACAACTGATGTTGCAATTAATTTAGTCACTTAGCTCCCCTACGCTATTACTACTACGGATAATTTTTCTATTCCGATAACAAGTTTAAAGTAAATATATGAACTTTAAACAATTGTTTAAGTTCTTATTGGTTTATAAATGTTTTTTCTTAAATCGCTAACATAAATAAAGGTACAAAAAATACTGGTAAACACAGTGTGCTTACCAGTAGCATTATTTAGAAAGCATATTTCACTGATAAGCTAAGTTCTCTCGGCCTGATCACATTAACTAAACTCTTATAGCGATCTATTTGGTATTGATCTAATAACCAATCATTACCATCATCTATCCAGTTAACGGCTCGCTCATCAAAGACATTATTAACGGTAAACGTAACCGTTAGGTCATTATCTGTCCAAAATCCAATTGACATATTGGCAACACTCCATGACGGAATACTACTAAGGCCATTTTGAGCGCTAGACCAATCATGTGATTGGGAGCCTTGATAACTATGATCATAGCGCATCCACCAATTGGCTCCCATGAATTTATCAGCAAAAGTATACTCAAGCCCTAGCCACCATTTATTGTCAGGCGCGATAGCTAAATCTTGTCCCTTGGTAGCAACCAGCCAATCATCTTCTGGGGCGATAACACCATCATCGAATACCTGACTAAACCAAAAGTCTTGGGTGATTTCTGAGTTACTTTGAAAATAACTACCTTCAACTTTTAATTCTTCAATTAATTGCAGGGTAAAGTTTGCTTCAACACCAACAGACTCCGCATCACCAATATTTGCATGGGCTTTTGTGCCTACTAAGAAGGGATCGTAAATCTCTCGTTGCATGTCCTGCCATTCCATGTAAAACGCAGACACATTGACTCTAAGCCGGTTATCCCACCATTCACTTTTCAAGCCTACTTCATGATTGAATAACTTATCCGATTCATAGTTCTCTGGTAGCACTGAATTAGGACGCAGCATATTATAACCACCAAGACGGAAGCCTTCGCTGTAGGTATAATAAATCATCTTATCATCATTGAATTTATAAGATGCGCTGAATTTTTTGACTACATCGCTGTCTTTGCCAGTATAAGTATCCAAGCCACCTGTGCCTTGGTTACCAAAAGGCAAACCCAATGGCCAAGATTGTTTTTCTGTTCTATCACGATCGTACTCAAACCACCTCAACCCCATGAGTAACGACAACTTATCGGTCACGTCATAACTTAACTCACCAAATACGGCTAATTGGTCGGTAGTACGCTCAAACTCTTCTTGATAAAATATATCAGTGCTGGCCAACGGATAAAGTTCGCCTGGCGCATAGTTGTCATAATTGGACTCTGTCCAGTACGCTAAATAATTCAACGCTGCCCAAGCAGGTGTAGACTCCAAACCTGGTGTATTCCAATCCCAGTCCCATTGATCGTATGAGCTTTCATAAAAGGCACCCATTAACCATTGAAATTTTCCATCGCCGATAGAGGATAAGCGAATTTCTTGCGTTGTTCTTCTACCAACTTGATCGTTTGACACTGTTCCGTTGATATAAGCGGTGTTGTAGTACGCGGGATTATAAGCATTGTTTATATTATCGATACCATATGCGCGAGTCCGTAATTGGTCACCCACCATGGTATCAAAATCATACTTCACTTCACGTTCAGTGTGTGATGAGGTTAACGTTAACTCAGCAAAACCTAAGTTGCCCGTGATGGTTAATGCTGTTGACCACCAGTCATCGGTACGAATATCGTTATGGAACCTAACGATATCTAACTCCCCGACGGCGGGATCATACTTCCAATCGCCGTTTGTTTCTGCTGTTTGATTCAAGTAGGTAATTTGAGCGTCCCAGTTCTGATTAACATGCCATAAACCAATAACGCGAACACCATTTTGCTGCCAAGTATTGAAATTTTCTTTCGCTACATCTTCATTGGTTTCATCAGTAAAAAGTGCTTTACCAACGACATTATCAATATACCCGCCTTCTTCAACAGAAAATGCCGCGACCCTTACGGCAAGTACATCATCTATAAGCGGCACATTAATATGACCTTCGATTCGATGACTGCTATCGCCCTCGGCCATCGTTGAGCCTTCTACCTCTATAGCACCAAAAACACCTTGTTCAGCGTCAGGTTTATTCGTGATAATGCGCATGGCTCCTGATTGAGAGCTTGAACCTAACAAGGTGCCTTGAGGGCCTGGAAGTGCTTCAACACGTTCAATATCCACCATACGGGGGTCAACTTGTTGTGCTGCTGATGTCATAGGGATTTCATCAAGATAAACGGCAACAGATGAATCTGTTCGCCACTCACCAGAGCCGGTACTTATCCCTCGAAATACAATTTCATTTCTTCCAGGAGAAGAGCTAACGGTAGATAGACTAGGTATTGCTTTCGCGTAATCAGTAAAATTTCTCAACCCCATTCGTTCAATATGTTCGCTATTAAGTGCTTGAACACTTTGAGGTAATTCTTGCATGTCCATCACGCGTTTTGAGGCAGTAACCGTAATACGCTCTATTGCAAGAGAGTCTTTTTTATCATTTACTTTGTCTGTTGTTTCAGTTTGACTTTGTCTGACTTCTTGTTCTTTTTGCTCTGTTTTTGCGATTACTTCATCAGTTTGCGCATAAACATTATTGGCGGCAACAGTCGTTAATGTCGCTAGACCAATAGCTGTAGCTAGCCTACTCTTTAAGAGTTTAGGATGATTTTTTTTCATGATTCCCTCATCATTAATATATGCTTTTTTTATATTTTTATCACTAGGTAACTTTTTGATGACAAGCTACAAAGCTTTTATTGAAGTCAATTGGTAATGTATAAATACACAATAGCTCAATATCATCATAGCGATAGTGAAGATAATCAGGCTAGTGATATAAATTCATTGACTGTTGAGAAAAAATCACTTCAACATCTGGGTAGAATTTTCTACTCTTCTAACTCTGGCTCATTGAAAGTACACTTTTATTTACTGATGAGTTATGACTAAGGCGGATAAATGAAATTAGCGGGTCCAATAAAAGAATTAGGGTCAATAGATCAACAATTGCTGGCGAAAGTTATTTCAACTGCACCTGAGTCTACATGGCTTGAAAATCAGTTTAGACAACAACAATTTGATGTTCATTATAAAACCGAGTCTATTGTGATGTTGTTTTGTGATTGTGAATCATGGCCAACCGTGAAGGTTTCTAAAGAATCAGGCTGGGAACTATTATCAGCATATGCTTTGCCGATAATGCATGCAATTATCGATAAGTATTATCCAAAAGGCGGTAAAGTTATTCGAGCAATGGTAGCCAAGCTCCCTTCAGCCAGTATAATCAAACCGCATATTGATGCTCACCCATCTTTTTCTTGTGCGCATAGAATTCATATTCCTATCACTACAGATCTAAAAGTTAGGTTTACTATTGGTGGCCAGCCTTTTCACTTGCAGACTGAAAAAGTGTATGAAATTAATAATCAATTACAACATAGTGTGATGAACAAAAGTAACGTTGATCGTATTACTTTTATTTTTGATTATGTTCCGCCCGAGAACTTATCAAAAATAGAGTTAATCTCAGACTGCATTGATATTTAACAATATTTTTTTGATAACAATGAGTTTAAGTACTAAAAATAAGTTTAATCTTTAACTTTTATGCGCAAACATCATCCGAAATATCAATTTAGCTATCAACCAAAGTTCAGTTTTGAAGCCACACACATTAGCTAGGTAATCTTTCTATCATCAATGGGTCATCTGCTATGGTTTTCATGATCCATTGCTCAAATATTGCTATATTGCGTTGCTGTTGTTGCCGCTCTGGGTAAACAACAAAATAACTTCGACGGCTCTTCACGCTAGTATTAAATAGCTCAACCAATTCACCTTGCAACAATTGCTGTTTAATCAATAGTGGGTCAATCAGAGCAACACCTGCACCAGATAAACAGGCATCAAGAATTTGCGAAGTATTTTGGAATTCAAAGGAGCTGGCAGGCTCTTTATAAGTCAATTGTTGGGTTTCAAACCACTCACGCCATTCATTCATTACTTCAACATTAAATAAAAGAGGCTGTTCAAATAAATCACTCACTTGCTCAATGCTATTTCTCATTGCGGGGCTACACACAGCCGCCAAACGTTCTTGACAGAGTAACTTACTAACCATACCTGTCCAAGGACCTATGCCTCGGCGAATGACAAGATCTAAATTTTCTTGAGTGAAATTTGAGGCAGTAGTACTGGTTTGCATTTTCAGCTGGCACTGAGGGTGTAAGCGACGAAAATCGTCTAATTTTGGAAACAACCATCTTGTGGCAAAAAAAGGTACTGCAGAAATTTTAAGGGTCATTTTTTCTGCTTTTTTCTCGTGTAATAGTTGCTCTGTTGCTTTTTGCAGTGTTGCTACCCCTAATTTGACCTGAGGGTAATAACGCTCACCAGCAGCGCTTAACTCAACTTTACGGTCTAACCGAACAAACAAACTTACGCCCAAGCGTCGCTCTAACAAGCGAATTTGATGACTCACAGCAGAAGGTGAAACATAGAGTTCTTCTGCCGCGAGAGCAAAACTCTTTAACCGAGCAGCACTTTCAAAAGTACGTAAACTATTTAATGATGGTAATGACATTAAGCAACCTCTAATAACTAACCTTTCAAGTATACATGAGTAAACACTCAACTGTAGGCTGAAAACATATCTTTTGTGCAAAAAAGTAGTTATACCTAAAATAGCATTAATGAATTTCTATTAGAGGTTACAACATGAGTGTTTCAGGAAATATTTTAATCAATGGTAAATGGCTAACAGGGCGCGGTAATAACTTCAAAGGAAATAGCCCGGTGACAGGTGAACAATCTGCTGAAGACTTTAGCTGTGCTGACAATGAACAACTTGAAAATGCCGTTGACGCTGCATCACAAGCTTTTACCAGCTATTCACAAAATAGCGATGCGCAAAAGGCATTTTTTCTACGCACTATTGCTGAGCAACTTGAAAGTATACGTCCACAAATAGTTGCACGTGCTACGTGGGAAACAGCATTACCTGAAATGCGCATTAATGGTGAGCTAGGTAGAACCATTGGTCAATTAAACATGTTTGCCCAACTGTTAGACAAGGGTGATTGGAAACGCCCTGTTATTGATGAAGCGCAACCAAACAGACAACCACTTCCTAAGCCAGATTTACGTTTAACACAAGTACCACTAGGGCCTGTAGTGGTATTTTCTGCCAGTAACTTTCCATTGGCATTTTCTGTTGCAGGTGGTGACACTGCCTCTGCGCTGGCTGCTGGTTGCCCTGTTATTGTAAAAACACACAGTGCACACCCAGGCACTTCTGAACTAGTCGCCGGTGCCATAGCTAATGCGATAAAGAAATGTGATTTGCCAGCAGGTGTATTTGCCATGCTACATGGCAGTGGCCGTATAATTGGCAGCGCTTTAGTTAAACACCCACAAATAAAAGCGGTAGGTTTTACTGGCTCTGTTGCGGGTGGTCGTGCCCTATACGATATAGCCGTATCTCGCCCTGAGCCTATTCCCTTTTTCGGTGAGTTGGGTTCAACTAACCCGGTATTTTTACTGCCTGAATCACTTGAAAGTAACGCAGAGCAAATTGCCGAGTCTTTCTTGGCATCACTTATGATGGGAGTTGGTCAATTTTGTACTAGTCCAGGTATGTTAATTGCTGTTAAAGGCCCTGCGCTAAACCGGTTACTTGCCAGTTTAGCTGAAAAAGCCCCTGCATTAGCAGCGGGTACTATGCTCACTGCCGGAATTTGCGACAGTTACAATAAGCATTGTGCTGAGCGTGATGCTATTGGTAGTTTGAAAATAGTTGCTAAGGGTTTAAACGCCAACAGTTCAGCAAACCAAGCTCAAGTTGCTCTGTATAGTATTGACGCTAATGATTACCTAGAGCAATTAGCACTTGAAGAGGAAGTATTTGGCCCTTCTACTTTGGTTATTGGCTGTGACGATCAAGCGCAGCTTATAGACGTAGCAAACAGTATGAAGGGGCATTTAACCGCAGCAATTTTTGCAAGTGAGCAAGATCAACAGTTAGCGGTACAATTACTACCAACATTGCAACAACGCATAGGCCGTGTTTTATTTGACGCTTATGGTACCGGTGTAGAGCTAAGCTCAGCGATGTCTCATGGCGGACCATACCCGAGTAGCTCAGCTGGTCAATCAACCTCCGTTGGCACTAGAGCAATTGAACGTTTCACTCGCCCGCTGTGCTACCAAAACACTCCTGATGCGCTACTGCCTGTTGAGTTGAAAAACGCAAACCCGAACGGCATCATGCGTTTAGTGAACGATCGATGGTCTGATCAAGCTATAGATTAATCCCTAGCTTTCTATAAGTTCTACTTGATAGTGCTCTTGGGCGCTATCAAATTTATTCAATAAAAAATGACTCTATTGCGCCTCGTTTTTGCATGGTTACAAAGACTTGCTTTCCATTTTTCCCGCCAAAGGCAACATTGGTTGGGAAGCGTCCTTTTAAAGCAACCTCTCGTAATAAGTTGCCTTGAGGAGAAATGATTGCAACCACGCCTTTGCCATAGCGCGCAATATATAAATTCCCCTGAGGATCACTTCTCATGCCATCTAAGCCATGGTCAGGGAAATGAATAAGTAATTTTTTATTGCTTATATTTCCTTCACTATTCAATTGATATTGCCACACATTACGTTGTGCGCTTTCATTTACATAGAGTATTTTATTATTAGGACTTACCGCAATACCATTCGTTGTTCCCATACTACTCTCTAATAAAGTAACCGAACGGTCTTTGCCTATTCGCCATAAATTTCCACTCCCTGAAGCCCAATTAGGATCACTGGCAAACAGTATCCCGTTTTCAGTTATTGCTATATCATTGGGCTGATTCATCAAATTGCTGTGTGCATAAACATCAACTTTTGTAGCTAAACCTTTTGCCACTTGCTCACTATTAACCATCAAGATATTGTGGTTAATATAATCTGCAATATACATATTGCCTTGTTTATCAAAACGAATGCCATTCCCAATTGAACTATTGGGCAAACGCATAAACTGCTTTACTTTGTTTCTCCCAGTAACCCGCCCAATGGTCCCTTGCTCTTGATAGTTGACCACATAAAGGCTGCCATCTTTGGCGACTGCTGGCCCTTCGACGCCTTGAGTAAACACATCATCTGTTATCCAGTCTATACTCTGATAAAGTTCAAGTTCTGCTTTGGTAGATGTTATAGAGTCGGCACAGCCAACCAGAATAAACGATGCAATACACAATATTATTTTCAAGGTATGAAACTCTCTTATTTTAAATATACTTAGTACTCTCAAATCGGCCATCTCATCTAACTATTATTCCTTTGGCAAATTTTCATCAGTTGCTGAAATAGCGGAATACCAGCAAGAACAACTTCATTTTGTTTTTCTTGCAATTGATTAAATTCCTTGCTGAGTTGAGCTATGCTTCTCGCAGAAAAAGGCTGTCTCTTCAAACATTGCTCCACCACGCTTAAACTTGCTCGATTAAATTTATTTACATCAACTAATAAGTTAGCTAAATCGACGAACTTAGCTTCATTGACAACCAAGTGGCTAAGTTGCTCTTCATTTTTTTGCCAGCCCTTTAATTTAAGTTTTATCTTTGATAATGCTGATTGATCCCCTTTTTCAAAAGCCTGGATTAGCATATTGAGCTCAAGCAAGGCATTACTTTCAACAGGCAAAAAATCAACAAAACTATCGAGTGGCGCAAGTTGATGATACTTTTCCTGCTGATACTTTATATGGTGTCGCGTATAATAATGGGCCGGTTCAACTAACTCAGACAACCCCAGCAAAGCTTCTATATTTTGTGTTGTATTGGCAGCCCCTAAATACCTTGATAAACCATTAAACATCTGGTTTTTATGCCTTAATCCTATAATATCTTGTGTGTAGTTATCTATGATAATTAAACGCTGGTACATGCTGTCAGCATCGCTTAACGCTTGTTGTGACCAAAGTCGTTCCGCAATAACGAAAAGACGTGGCCATGTGCGTAAATCAATATTATGTTCCGTGACCATTTCGGTCCACAAGGTTGCTTCAGCTCCCAATACATTTCTTGATTGCTCTTTGTCTAATTGAGGCTTCAATGAAATGTTATAAAAATGCTGTTTATTCGATTCTTTGACGTTTAAAGGGTAAAAACTATTACCAATAAAAACTCGATTTTTTATTGAGTCTGCAGTTGCACTGTCGTCAGATGGTGTAGCTAATAAGCTTAATTCAAAACGCAATGGCCCCATCCAGCTGTCGAGAGAAAAAGTCAGTATTTGGTCATTTGGCTGAGTTGTATTCGACACCGGTGTTAATTGAGTCACTTTCTGAAATGAATTATTATTGAGTTTCAAATAGCCACTGATTTTTTCAGTCTCGCTGCCTTTCATTTTAGTTTCAAGGATAAAGCTACCTGTAACATCTGCACCTTTTAATCTCGGTATGACTAATTGCCATGAACGGTAGTGAATATTTTTATCAAAAGTAATACCTGCTGTATGCAAATCTTCAGATAGCACCTCATAAAAAACGTCATTTTTTATTGGATCATTTCGGTAATGAAAATCACTATATTGAGGTTGATCAATATAAAAGCCGGTAGACAATACCCCTTGAAAGCCTAAGTTGGTGAAGGTATTCATGGACTCTAGGCCGCGCCATGACTGTATGACAATATCTTTTGGCAGATCTGCATGATAGATTTCATCCCATCCCATCATTTTTCTCTGGTGCTTTGCTAATACCTTTTGCACTTTACTATTAAAGAAATGATGAACATCATGACTATCACCTAGCCTTTCTTTAGTCATTAGCTCTTGTATTTTATGATTTTTATTCCATTGTTCTGAGTCTACTTCATCACCACCAATATGTAAGTAAGCGTCTGGAAACAGCGTCGTCAACTCTGCAACAATCTCATCTACAAATTGAAACACCTCTACATTACTGACATCAAGCAATGGCTTAAAAACGCCCCAATGTCGCTCCATTTGGTATTGCTTTTGTTCTGCCATCAACTCTGAGTAAGCGACTGCAATGGCGGAAGCATGGCCTGGTATATCAAATTCAGGCATTACGCGAATACCTCGTAAACTGGCATATTGTACTAATTCTTTAATATCACTTTGTGAATAAAACAAATTATCTGAAGCGAGTTGGTGCAATTTAGGGTAACGCTTAGACTCAAATCGCCAGCCTTGATCGTCAGTTAGATGCCAATGGAACACATTCAATTTTGCCGCAGCCATGCCATCAATTTGTCGTTTAATCGCAGCCAGAGGAATAAAGTGGCGCACACTATCAATCAACAAACCGCGCCATTTATATCTTGGTTTGTCTTCAATGACTAACTTGGGCACTAACCCCATATCTTTATGCGTTACGGTGGTTATGACTTGGACAAGGGTCGTTAAAGCATGAAGTGCACCAAAGTCACTATTCGCTTTAATGATAATATGCGCTGGCTGATTTATAACTTCACCTGTACTGTGACTAGGCCTCCCTTTACTTGAAATAGATAATTGATAACTTTCATCATCACCAAGTTGAGGAAAGTTATACCTTTCACCCAACTCTTTTGGGGTGTCTACTACAACTTCGATTTCGGCATTATTTCTGTCATTCACCAAGCTTAATTGGGTAAAGCTACCTTGTTTACTTTTTCCCAATTGCAAGTTAAGAAGAGTAAGCACGTGATTTTTCCGTGTTTCACTCATACCTTGAATAAATATCTTTGCCGCTTTGTGTAATTGCACATGCCCTTTAAACAAGGTCAGTTTTTGAGGACAAGGCATTAAATTTAAGCAAATTTGGTTTAGTTGCTGACCATTCGCTTTTATCGACAGCAGCGGCAAAGCAAATAAGAAAAAAATCATACGAATCATTTAATTACTTCTCTTTCATGTGATGCCTGTTCTATTGTTTCGCTTTCCCTTAGAGCAACTTGAGCACTTTTGTGCTGAGTTAAAAGGCTAACAACAATACCAGCGAATAATGCACAGCCAAGCGCCGGAAGAATTGAATTACCTAAGTAGGTATACCAAGGCTTATGATATGTCACGATTAATGCGCTCATCATGCCTGCAAATAAACTAGCAATCGCACCTTGCCAAGTATATTTTGGCCAAAGTCTCCCCAACAATCCGCAAACACATAAACCAGACATTAATACAGCAATCATATTAGTAATGTAGCTGATAATATCATTGGACAGTAATGCTAAGATGAAGGCGATACCAATAGTAAGCACTAACCCCAAACGAGAGAGTGTTAGCATTTTATCTGCCGGTGGTTTATGCCCTTTAATAAAAGTATAAATATCACTGAGTAGCACACTAACCCCTGCAATAGCGTCTGAACTAGCACTTGATAAGGTTGCTGAAATACCGGCAATAATTATGAAAACACCTAAACCAATTGGCATAACATTAAGTGCAATATGTGGGAAAGCATAGGCTGCATTATCTAGATCGCCATCCATAACATAAGCACTCATACCTATAATGGCTGGAATGAGAGAGAAAGCTAAATACAATAAACCAGAATAAACAAAAGATTTACGAATACTAGCAACGTCTTTACCTGAATAAATTCGTTGCCTGAAAGAAGGAGCAGCCAACACCCCGACTAAAATAGCTAACGCTAAAGATAGTGCAGGTAAGCTGCCTATTTTATCTAAGGCTAGCAAGCTTATATTCTCACTCGGTTGTGCTGCTAGCATTGTCTGCCAGCCGCTATGACCATCAGTAGACAAATAATCAACTGAAAAGTAAGCCATTAGAATGAACCCAATGAATAGGATCAGTGCTTGTATTGAGTCTGTCCAAATAACAGCGGTATAACCACCAATAACCACATAAATGGTAAAACTTAGCGCGATTAATACTTTGGCCCAAGTTATATCTATTCCCGTTAACCAGGATAAATACATGCTGCCACCAATAATATGTGCACCTAACCAACCGATGCTAGCAGCGTAAATGATGAAGGCGATAATCTTCTTTAGGTGACGATTGTCATTTACATAGTAAGCAAGCTCTTCACTCATCGTCATAAATTCAAGTTTTCGCATTGGCGCAAAAACCCAAGCTAATAAAAGAATACCAAGCGCACCACCTAATCCGTATAAAGCGCCAGCCCAACCATTATGATAGGCGAAGGCAACAGCGCCCATTGATGAGCCAGTTCCCACCATCGTAGCTACAGTGGTACCCAAAGAAAGTAGCAAAGGCACATTTCTGCCAGCTAATAAAAAATCATCACCCGATTTCTGCTTTCGTGAAACATACCAGCCAATAAAAATCATTACCAAAATATAAGCAATGAAAGTACTGATAAATATTGGCTCCATCGTTAATCCTTTCTAAATAACATTAATAAATAACAACTAACTAAGCGGCTTTATAACAGGTAACATCTACTTCAACTTTACAATCCACCACTAAATCCGCAACCATACAAATTCGTGCGGGTGGATGTTCACCGAAGAAGTCTTTAAATACTTTATTGAATGATTGAAAATATCGAGAGTCTGTTAACACCACGGTGACATGAGTTACGTGCTCTACGCCATAATTGGCTTCGGACATGATGTCAATACAGTTTTCAAAAGCAATGCGCGATTGTTCAATAATTCCCCCCTCAACTACTTCACCTTCACGCATAGGTGTTTGCCCAGATACTCGTAACCAGCCTCCCGCTTCTACAGCACGAGAAAAAGGTAAATGTTGGCCACCTGTACCTGTACCACCATCAACACCATAGCGTTTAATTGTCATTTCTATTCCTTATTTACTGTTACATTTTTTTGAGTTAACTAGCACAATTACAAGCTTATTCATTAATATTGCTCGTGTGCCAAAAATCGTCCTGAGCCAGCGCCAGAAGAGACTTGATGCTTTTGAACATCAATACCGCACTCATAACTTAACTGGCCATTCACCCACACTTTCTCTATACCTGTTGAGATAGCACATGGCTCTGCAAAGCTGGCAAGGTCTTGCACGGTATTGGCATCGAAAAGCACTAAGTCGGCATAATAACCTTCTCTGATATAACCACGATGTTTGAGTTTAAATTCTGTTGCGCTAAGCCCTGACATTTTATGAATGGCTGCAGCCAAAGCGAAAAGTTGCTTATCTCGGCTATAGTGCCCTAATACCCTAGGAAAGGTTCCCCATAGCCTCGGATGAGGATGTGGATCACAGGGTAAACCATCGGAGCCAATCATGGTTTTGTCAAAACTAAGAAATTGCTCAACATCTTTCTCTGACATACCGTGGTAAACGGCTCCAGCAGGTTGTAATCGCTTTGCCGCTTCCATGAGTGAAATTTGCCATTGTTGAGCAATGGCCTCCAAATTTTGCTGCGCTTTTTCAGGATGAGGCTCCGACCAGGTAATGAAAATGTCGAAATCGTCTGTGACTTGCTGTAAATCTAACGTGCTAGAACTGGCATGATAAGGGTAACAGTCACAACTGATTTTTTGCTGCTTTTGGTGTTTCTCAATATGTTCAATTACTTCATCAGCACGGCCCCAATTCGATTTACCGGCACATTTAACATGTGAAATAATCACAGGTACTTGCTCTGCTTTTGTTACCGAAAATGCTTCATCTAAAGCATCAATAATGCCATCAAATTCCGTGCGAATATGTGTACTGTAAATAGCGTCATAAGCTTTTAACTGTTTAACTAATGCTGCTACTTCTTCACTTGGAGCCGCTTGTGCATTTTTATAAGCCAAGCCCGAACTTAATCCCTTTGCTCCTTGCTTTAAAGCAGCACTCAACAAGTTACACATTTGTGCCAATTCTGCTTTGCTCGCTGGCTTATCTAGACTTTTCATTACTTGGGCACGCAAACTGGTGTGGCCAACTAGCGCTGCTACATTCACATTGGGTTTTACTTGCTGAAATTTGTCAATGAAGTCACTTAACTGAGGAAAAACAAACTCTTCTTTTTGACCTAGTAAATTAATGGGATCACTTGGCACATCATTACATTGATAGGGGCTAGCACTAATGCCGCAATTACCTACAATAACGCTAGTCACGCCTTGGCTTATTTTATTAAGCATTTTAGGGTTACGTAATACTTCTAAATCATCATGAGTATGAACATCAATAAAACCAGGAGCTAATACCAAACCATTAGCATCAATAATGCCTGCAGCTTGTGCACTATTAAGTTGACCTATCGCGATAATTTTATCGTCTTTAATGGCAACATCTTGCTCGATAGCTGTACCGCCACTACCGTCGATTACTAATGCATTTATGATGATAGTATCGTATAAATAAGATAAAGAAGTGCTACCTTGTTCAACACAACTAGGCTTTTGTTCAACTGACGTTAACATCAGTTAATCTCCTAACGGCAAACGTTTAGTATCAAAACCAAGGGCACTAGTAGGCTCTTCTCGGTGATGATCTAACTGTACTTTCAGTCGACGTAACTTCTCACGTGATTTCCGTTGATTTTTCATGGCCAACTCACTGGAAAGAATGTCAATAGCCGCTAACATCACATAACGAGAGGCGCTAGGCTTAAAAATATAGTCAGTTTCTTGAGTTTTTATCGGTATATATATATCAGCCAAATCGGCTAATGGTCCCTTAGGGCAGATAGATACAATAATAGCGCCATATTCTTTAGCAATAACGGCTGATTCATAAACATCAGGGCTATACCCACCTAACGATAAACAAAGTACAACGTCGCTCTTATCAACAGTTGCTGCTGTCATTCTCATCATCATAGGATCAGAATGAGCATTACTTGCAATATTCAACCTAAAAAACCGGTTTTGGCATTCCAATGCCATCATACTGCTGCCGCCACCAACACCAAAAATTAAACAGTGCTTGGCTGCACATAGGTGCTGACTGGCTTGTTGCACCACTTCAGAAGTAATAAGACCGGCATTAAGTGACAATATCTCATGAATAGATTGGTAAACATGTGAAATATCTTTCTTATCCACTAGAGCTTCATTATTAAAACGATCACCTATAGCTAATGCTTGTACTAGTTTTACTTTAAAATCTCTTACATTTTTGCAACCTAACGTTTTTGCTAAGCGAGTAATAGTCGCATGACTAACTTCTGCTTTATCAGCTAGATCATTTATAGCAGCGGTAGCTGAATAGTTAAGATCGGCTAAAATAAAGCGCGCTATTTTTTCTTCGGCCGGACTAAAGTGCCCTAACCTTTGTTTTATCTGACTTATAATATCCATTTGATTCTTATGTTAAATATTATGTTAATAAAAAGTGGGATAATGTATTACAGCACTTGATATTACTCTTTAATGAAAATTAACCTGCTAGAATGCGAAAGTTTAAACTTCGCTTCATAGAGGAGTGAATGAGCTTTTTAATATACAAACTAAAAGGCCTTTTAAAAATAGGTAGCTATGGTTTTGCGTACCACAAAGTTCTCATCAACAATACCGATATGCCGCCACTTATCTATAGTTAAGCAGGGGTGAGAACTAGAAAAACATACTAAGTCACCTGGCAATAATGATGAGCTCTTAGGTATTGTTAGCATGCAGTGTTGATCCATTATTTTTGTTACTTGCCACTCATCATTTACTACTGTCGGTCGATCATTCTTAGCTTGATAAATATATTCAGGTCTTGGTAGCCCGGCATCAAAGGCAACATCACGTTTTCCTAAACCCACTATAGCTAAACCCGGCTCTGGTATTGATTGTACATAAGCCCACAACTCTAAACTTGAGATTAAATCACCTGATATATCACAAGCCAATTGGCTGCGTTCGACGACAGCTTGCTGTGCTTGCTGATAAATTCCTGTATCGTGAATTAAATAACAGCCTGGGCGAATAATAGCGGTAGCATTTATTTTTTTGTCAAGGCTCTCAATTAGCTGTTTTGCCACAACGTCATACCAAGCAGAGCCTGCACCAGTAACAATGATATTCTCGCAATGAAAAGCATGATTTTTTGCTAATTGATTAGTGAGCTGACTTACTCTATCAACAAATTTTTCAACCTGACTCTCCACATTATCGCCGTGGATCACACCTTCATAAAAACTAACACCTGAAAGTTGTAAAACCTCGTATTGCTTAATGACATCAACTAAAGCGCTAATATCATCAGTTTCACGCCAACCACATCTGCCACCATCAACACCTATTTCCAACAGTATATTTAAAGGCAACTTACGTTGACTAAAATACCGCCCTAAAGAATGAATGTTTTCAATGGAATCAACAAAACAGTAAAACTCTATACCTTCTTGTGATAATAAATCAGCTATCAACTTAAAATGATAAGTGCCAATGAGTTGATTCGCCAAAATAATACGTTTAATACCACTATGGTATGCATTTAAGACTTGTGGCACCGTTGCTAAGCTTATACCCCAACAGCCATGCTCTAACTGTATTTTGAATAAATCAGGTGACATAGTTGTTTTGCCATGAGGGGCTAGTTTAATGTTTGCAGCTTCGCTAAATTTTTGCATCCAAAGCGCATTATTTTGCAATACTGACTCTTTTATTACGGCTATTGGAAAACTGACTTCTTCTGCAAGAATATTCCAACCTTGTTTATGCAATTGCGTTAAACACCCACTTCCTTTTTCAAAAGCAACCTGCTTATTCGTGTTACTTTCTAACAGAATTTTCTTATCATTCAACATATATCAATTTTCCTAGGCAGTAAACAAATCATGACTTCACTCATTAAATCTATAACCATTTAAAATGGCGTTTTAACTAGGGAGCAAGCTCAACAACACATATATTTCCACCAAAACTTTATCTTGTAAACATTATTTTTTTTAAAGTTTTTCTTGATTTCCACTTAAGTATAATGTTAAAAAGTAACCAGTTCAAGTTGTTTTATATGTTAGTTTGTAACTAAACAGGTACTTTCTAACGTAGATATTTGAATTAAGAGTATTGGTTTACCTAATAAAACTAGTTATCCATTTAACGTAATTTTATTGTTTTTTAGTATTGGTTCTCAAAATGAATTTAGATGACTCATTTAGAATTTACCCTACACATGTTGTTTTGCAATACTGGTTGAATGTTGAACTGTTTTCTAGGTAAGCCATTGCTCTGCATTATTGAATTGCTTGTTAACAACAGAGCCTGAGGGCGTTAGTAAGTTCGGTTAAATAATGACTATAATTACAAAAATTAAGGGTATAAACATGTCTATAAAATTTAGAAAGAAACGTCTTGCAATAGCAGTTTCCACTGCTATTACCTGTTCGCTGCCATCACTAGCTTTTGCCGCTGAAGAAGTTGAACAGAATGAAGTGAAAGAACAAGAAATTGAAGTAATTGAAGTACGTGGCATGCGCAACAGTATTGAAAGCGCGCAGTTTATGAAGCGACATGCCGACACGGTAGTAGATGTGATTACCGCGTCAGATATAGGAGCATTACCAGATGTATCGGTCACTGAAGCACTTCAGCGTTTACCTGGTGTAACTATTGAGCGTTTCGCTTCTCCAAGTGATCCAAAACATTTTGCCGATGAAGGTACTGGGGTATTAGTGCGCGGATTAGACCGTGTGCGCAGTGAAATTAACGGTCGCGACTCATTCAGCGCAAACCCAAATGGAGGATTAAGTTATGAAGACTTCCCTGCTGAATTATTAGGCGCAGTTGAAGTTTTTAAAAACCAAACCGCTGATAGAATTTCTGGTGGAATTGCTGGCACAGTAAACTTAGTTACTCGAAAGCCTTTCGATTCTGACAAACAGTTGATTGGCATAAGTGCACAAGCAAATTATGGTGACTATCGCGAAGAAACTTCGCCATCATTTAGCGCGCTTTTTTCTGACAATTGGGATACTAGTGCCGGTAAGTTTGGCTTATTAGTTGCGGCTTCACATTCTGAGTTTAAAACGCGTGGGGATGGTTTTGGTTTAGGTAACTTTCATAGCCGTGGTCCTGCTGATACATTCTCTTACGATGCATGGGGTACACCAAGTCCAGGTGTTCTTGCTGGGCAATATTCTAATCCTTGTATTCCTGGTGCGGCCGATTGGCGCGCTTGTGGTGCTGATCAATCAGATACCGTTCAGTATACTGCTGAAGATGCTGCCGCTTATACCGCCCCTTTTGAAGCACAAGAGCTTGAAGGACAGCCAGATGGTGTCACTTGGTATGCACCGGCGAGTTACACTATGACGAGCGCAGAAAATGATCGAAAACGCCAAGGCTTAACCACTAGCTTACAATGGCAGAGTAATGATGAAAGAATAACCGCTACTTTAGAACATATCAGCTCTGAAGCGTCGTTAGAATATCGCGAACATGTTATTGCTTCAGGTGATCGTGGCTTTTTAACTTATGCACCTAATGGTACTCAATGGTTCGATGGACTTGATGAAAATGATAATAGTCACCCTTTAACAGTTGATAGCAACGGTTATCTTACTTCAGGTGTAGGTCGTGTGAACAATCCGAACCTGCCACTTCAGTTCCGTTCACGTTATAATTTCAACGAAAGTACGGTAGACGATACTTCATTAAATATAGTATTTAGACCGACGGATTTATTAACGATTGCAGTAGATTATCAACGTATTGATTCTGAGCAAATTGTCCATAATAACTCACTTACGTCGCGTATTAATGGTAATCAAACCAGTGAAAATGCACCTTTTTTTATGGACTTAAGAGGTGACACCCCAACAATTGAGTATTTAAACTCAAATACCTCTACTCCTCCCGATGTTGAAGTTGATACTAACCCATTATTAAGACTTGCCAGTGGTATGCAACAAGAAGAGCATAATGAAGCAAGCTCAGATAGTTTTAAATTAGATGTTGAATATAAGCTTGATGGCGCTTTCACTGCTATAAAAACTGGTTTGTACTATTCTGAGAAAGAGTTAACAGTGCGTGATACAGATTATGAAGGTTGGCAAGCCTTAGGTACGCCTTGGAATGCGCAAGCTTCCTATAACGCCTCACCCCAAGTTATGCCTGACTTGTATGATCGCATCAGTTTTGCTGACCATTACAATGGCAATACTTTAATAGGTGCTAACAATAGCTTTTTATTCCCGCGTATGGGCTTAGCTGAGAATTACGAGCAAACGCTTCGAGATGGCTGCGGTACTTGGAGTGCAGAAGGAAATGCCATGGATGGAACTGGCGGTTGTGCCTTATCATATGCTGATGCCTCTGGTCGTGTTTTCAGTCACTTTGCCCCGCGCCATATTAGCTCAAGTAAAACAGAGCGTACTGAATTTTATGTTCGTGGTGATTTTGACATAGATCTTGAACAGTACGATATGGTGCTAAAAGGTAATATTGGTTTACGCTATGTTGATTATCAGTTGCAATCAACCGGTGCAATTAATACACCTGCAACGTCAAGACGCGGTACCGACCCAGAGTCATCTCTTCACCAAGTGATGTTGAATGATTACCCAAGCATTTACGCATTAGCGTCAGGTGAAAGCTTCTCTAGCACAATAGACGGTACAGATTATACGACCGTCCTGCCTAGCTTAAACCTAACTTTAGGCGTAACTGATGATTTCATCGTGAGATTTGGCGCTTCTAAAGGTCTTTATTATCCAAGCCTTGTTGATTCTGCCAATAAGATGAACATTAGTTTGGACTACGATGAAGTTTTCTTAAATCCTGCAGAAAGTAAAGATGAAACTACCAACCCTACCGTTGCTTTACAAAATATTGAAATTAGTGCCAACGCACGTAACGCTTTCTTAGAGCCAGAAGAGTCGATTAATTTGGATCTAACCACAGAGTGGTATTTTGCAGATGCAGGTTCAGTAACGGTTGGATTATTCCACAAAAAGCTATCGAATATTATCCGAAACAAACAATTCACCACATCTGTTGAAGTCGACGGTAATACCTTTCCCGTATCAGCCTATGGCCCGGCTAATACAGGTTCTGGTACCATTCGTGGTATCGAATTAGCTTACAGTCAATTTTACGATATGTTGCCGGGTTTATGGAGTGGTTTGGGTCTACAAATTAACTACACCTATATTGATCAAAACGGTCTGGAAGATCCAAATACTTCGCCAACAGAGGGACTCAACTTCAATGGCGCAGGCGTACCTATAACAGATAATCGAAACTCTTTCCGTCAGTTTACTGGTTTACCTTTACAAGGTTACTCTGATCAGAATTTCAATATCGTCGGTATGTATGAAAAAAATGATGTTTCATTCAGGTTAGCCTATACCTGGCGATCGGAGTACTTATTAACCTTGCGTGAATCTGAAGAGTTCGTTCCAGTCTACTCAAAAGATCAAGGCATGATGGATGCGAGCTTGTTTTACAACATTAATGAAAACTTTAAAATTGGTTTGCAAGTCAATAATGTACTTGGTACGGACACGCAAACTCAGTACCAACAAGATCAGCAAGCAAGATTAACCGACGCGTTTAATTTCACTTCAGACCGTCGTTATTCATTAAACATTAGTGCGGTATTCTAATGAAAAGTGACGAGTAAAAGTGCAATATAAACTACGCAGTGACAACCCTGCGTAGTTTACTTACGCTTTACAAAGAGAGTTATTTTCAAACTATCAAATTGTAATACTTAATCTATAACGGCTGTACTATGCAAAATACTTTAAAATCAATCTGTATTGTCGGTGGAGGAACGGCTGGTTGGATGGCCGCAACATTACTTTCGACGTCTTTAAGAGGTAGTAATATAAAAATTACTGTTGTTGAATCACCTGATATAGAAACTATTGGTGTAGGTGAATCTACCGTACCGTCAATAATGGATTTTATACATGCGTGTCAGATTGATCTCAAAGAATTTATACAGGCTACCTCTGCTAGTTTCAAATTAGGTATTCGATTTGATGATTGGCTAAAACCTGAGGCAAGCTATTTCCACCCTTTTGGAAAAGTTGGCAAAGATATCAATGGCTTTGATTTTTATCAGGCCTGGTTAAAATCTATTGCGGATGGTAATAACACCCGTTGGCTTGACCATTCTCCAAGTGCCATTATGGCCGAGCATGAACGCTTTATGTTACGCCCCCATCAATCCCAAAACTGGGTATTATCAAGCTATGCTCATGCCCTTCATTTAGATGCAGTACAAGTTGCTCGGTATTTACGAACGCTTTGCCAAAAAAGAGGTGTTGTAAGAGTAGAAGCAACAGTGAAAAAAGTTAACCTTGATAGTAAAGACTTTATAAATAGTCTCGATTTGGATGACGATACACAGGTTAGCAGTGATTTTTTTATCGACTGTACTGGATTTAAAGGACTATTAATAGACAACGCGTTAAAGGTAGAATTTGAAAGTTGGTCTCATTATTTACCTTGTAATCGCGCTGCTACGGTACAAACTGCACAAGTAAACAAGCCTGTTCCGTATACCATTGCAAAGTCTCTAGCGGCCGGTTGGTCATGGAAAATCCCCTTGCAACACCGTACCGGTAATGGCTATGTTTTTTCTAGTCAATTTTGCAGTGATGACCAAGCCCTAGCTACATTGGTCAGTAATGTTGATGGCAAGATATTGAATGAACCACGAATTATCCCCTTTGTAACCGGAAAACGTAAAAAGGTTTGGCACAATAACTGTTTAGCGTTAGGGCTTGCCGGTGGATTTTTAGAGCCTTTAGAGTCTACCGCCATTCACTTGGTGTATAAAACTTTAGTTCACTTCATCAAGCACTTCCCCGATGGTGATTTTGATACTGGCAATGAACAAGCCTTTAATGCAAAGATTGATACTGATTATCTAGAAATTCGTGATTTTATTATTCTGCACTATTGCACTTCGGGTCGAGATGATACTGACTTTTGGCAGTGGTGCAAGAATATGCCTATACCTGAATCATTGCATGAAAAAATACGGCAATTTCGAAAAAGAGGTCAATTAGAACATACGCCGGGTCAGTTTTTTACCTCTGACAGTTGGTGTTCTATTTTCGAAGGCATGAATATCCGCCCTCAAAAATATCATCCTTTAATCAATGGCTTTCATAGTCAAGATCTAGCGAATACCTTAAGTGAAAATATTAAAAACATTCGCACTACTGTGCTACAAATGCCAAATCACTTTGATTATATACAGTCACATTGCAAAGCACGATGATTAACTAAGTAATGGTTTCGAGCACGTTCATACATTAAGGTATATACACAAATTCATGGCCAAATATAAAACTATTCCAGAATATTCAGCATTAACTACTCAACAATTTTTTGGACAAATAGTGCCAAATCAACAACCCGTTGTAATTCGTGGGTTTGCTAAAAGCTGGCCATTGGTCTCGTCTGCTCAAAAAACACCCCATGAATTTATTGCCTATTTAAATAAATTTTATACTGGCAAGAAAACGACAATGGTAGTAGCCCCTCCTGCTGCAAACAAACGCTTCTATTACAATGATGAAATGACCGATATCAACTTTTTGAGTGGTGAAGAACGAGTCGACTTATTTTTGAATCGCTTAATCGAGTTGATTAATAGAGATGTATACCCTGCCATTGCCATGCAAAGCACACTCACTAGCGAAATATTACCAGGCTTAGTTGGCGACAATTGTTCCGATTTTTTTACTGACGTTGAGCCGCGCTTATGGATTGGAAATGAAGGTATTGTCAATACACATTACGATGGCTCTGATAATTTTGCCTGTGTTGTAGCTGGCCGTAGACGCTTTGTACTTTTTCCACCTGAGCAAACCTGTAATTTATACCCTGGCCCTCTCAACTTTACGCCAGCAGGTGCACCTACGAGTTTAGTCGACCTTAACAAGCCTGATTTTGAAAGCTTTCCATTATTTAAACAAGCACTGACCGAAGCCTATAGTGTTGAGTTAGGGCCAGGTGACGCCATTTTTATACCTATGCTTTGGTGGCACCATGTTGAGTCTTTAGAGAAAGTGAATGCCTTGATGAATTATTGGTGGAATGGCAGTTTTGCACCGAACTCAGTGTCGCCTAGCGCAATTGATAGCTTGAACTTAGCGTTACTGGCTATGCGAGATTTACCTCAAAAACAACGCGATGCTTGGCGTAATATGTTTGATCATTACCTATTTAAGCAAGGCGTTGATCCTACCGCGTATATTCCAAAGCATCAGCATCACATATTAGGTGAGCTATCGCCTGATTATGTTGAAGCCGTTAAAGATCACTTTGCTACTAAATTACAAAAGTAAATAAAATTTCAAAATGAAACGTTTGAATTATCACTAATGAGCAAATAACCATGTTAAATAATGACAACAAACCCAAAAAAATAGTCATAGTTGGTGGCGGAACCGCTGGCTGGATGGCTGCAAATTTATTGGCATGTAAGTGGAAAGACACTGAAGTTTGCTTAGTTGAGTCCAAAGAGATAGGCACTATAGGTGTTGGCGAAGGCAGCACTCCACACTTAAAATTATTTTTTGATGCTATCGGCGTCGCTGATTCACAATGGATGCCGCGCTGTAATGCTACCTACAAAAATGGCATCACCTTCGATAATTGGTCCGCTATTGAAGGGTTTGAATCATATTTTCATCCATTCGCTGCACAAACTGATGATGTATTCACTGTGCCGCTATTTTTTAAAAATATTCAAGCGCGAATGCAGGGTTATAGTGTTAACGCCCATCCAGATACATACTTTTTAGAATCCTATTTATCAAAAAATAATTTAGGTCCCTTGCCTGATGAATCTTTTCCTTTTGGCATAGCGTACGGGTATCACTTCGATTCTGCTCTGCTAGGGCAGTTTTTAGCAGAACATGCGCAAAGCCATGGAGTAAAAAGAGTATATGGCACAGTAAGCGATATTTTAGTGAAAGAAGATGGCAACATAGGCACGGTTATACTCAGTGATGACACCCAGTTAACGGCCGACTTCTTCATTGACTGCTCAGGGTTTAACGCTTTACTTATGCAAAAAACGTTGAAAGTCAGCTATAAGAGTTTTAAAGATAATTTAATTAACGATGCTGCCGTCGTAATACCTAGCGAGATTTCAGCAGCTCTGCCTGTACATACTACAGCTACGGCTCTCTCCAACGGCTGGGCGTGGCAGATCCCTTTAAGAAATCGTTTTGGGAATGGTTACGTTTATAGCACCAATTATATTAATGCGGATAGGGCTGAAACTGAGCTTAGACAACATTTGGGTTTGTTGGAAAGTGATACTCAAGCAAACCATTTAGCGATGAAAGTGGGACGTGTTGAAAAACACTGGCACAAAAACTGTATTGCCGTAGGGCTTTCTCAAGGGTTCATTGAACCTTTAGAAGCGACGGCGCTTGCGCTCTCGTTTAATACCATAGAGCAATTTATGAATTATTTTCAAGAAGGTAACTGTACCAATAAGTTTGAAGATGAATTCAACAAAGATATTAACGGCAGGTTTGATGGCATCAGAGACTATATTGTCTGTCACTACAAAGCTAACCAACGCACCGATAGTGACTATTGGCGAGATTGTGCAGCAAACAATAATACCTCTGAAAACTTAAGCCGGATTTTATATCTATGGAACAACAGTAGGGATTTCGCCGGTGATATGTATAAATATAATTTAATGGGCAGTTATCAACCAAAATCATGGGCGTGTTTGCTTGCAGGCTATGGCATAAGAATAAATCGACTGTATATCCTAGTTATCAACAAGAAATAGAAGGCTTAAATGATTTTATAAGGCGCTGCGGATTAAACTTTAAAAACCACAGTGAACTTTTGATGTAGTTAGCTCAGCTGCCATAATGTAATAATTAAAGACAAGCAAAACATGCCAATTAATATAGCGCTAAAAATGCCACAAAAAACGTTGCTTGTCTTTATTTTTCGCTCCTAACTTCTGATAAAAATTGATGGCAGGAACATTGCTGCTTGGTGTTTGCCATTGCATAGTGTTTATTTTGTTTTCTTGTGAGAAACATCTAAGCTTTTGCATCAATTTCAAGCCAATGCCCTGTCCTCGGTTTTGCTCATTAAGATATAAACAGTCTAGATACAAATACCAGTCCATATCCCAAGTTGAAAACTGTTTAATTACTGAGGTATAACCAACCAGAGTACTTTTAAGTTCTACAACAAAGATGGTTAAAGGCAGAGTTGCTAAACTATTAAGTTGTTGTTCTTGTCTTGAAAGCACTAATTCATGGCCTTCAAATTCAGCATGCTCTTTCATCAAAGCTAATATAGCGTTTTTATCTTTAACTTCGGCAAGACGAATGCAATATTTCATTATTTTTCCTAACAAAATTAGTTAAACAATGGACGAAAAAAGCTACGTTGATAACTTTTAATGCATTGCGTTTGTTCAGCATAATGAAATGCTTCCATACATGCTAAATCCTTCAAAGATTCAGCTCGGTATTGCTCATATTCAGCTAAGCTTGGAAAAGTAAATAACGCCAATGCAACATTGCTAGCACCTTCTGAAGGTAAAAAGTATCCATGATGTTGACCACCAAATTTATTGACTAGTGGTATCCATAACTTGGCGTAATGCTCAAATTCTTCAATTTTATTAGCGTCAATAATATAATTGATAAAACAAGTAATCATGTAAACCTCAAAAAGCTTTCAGTAAAAATAAAGTAATCACTGTAAATATTTTCTATTAGCCACAATGATTACCTTTAGGTAAATTCTAATTACTGTTGAATTTCAGTATTACGCCGATTCACTGGGTACCTCTCAAAATCTTCCCAGTAATGAATGCCACCTATCATTTCTTTTACTTCATATCCTAAACGAGATATTTTTAAACCCGCTTTAGATGCGCCATTGCAACCGGGCCCCCAGCAATAGACAACAAACAAAGTATCACTGTCGAATTGTTCTAATGACGCTTTATTAATTTCACTGTGCGGCATACTTACGGCCGTTATAGCATGACTTTTATCAAAAGCATCGCTAGAGCGTACATCTAATAATACATAGTTTTTCCTACCTGTTTTTATATCTGCATATACATCTGAACAATCAGTTTCGCAGGCCAATTTTGTTGCAAAAAAGTCATTCACTTGCTGAGGCGAAATAGCTTGGTTAGTAAATGCATTGGTATTGTTAGGCATGGGGATTCCTTGTAATATGAGTTGTGTTGAACTGCACTGAAGCTAATCAGTTGTGCGTTTTAGTTGGCGTTAATTTAGCTCAGTTTAGTTGTACACTAAATTCATGATTGCTGAAGTCGGTGTTCAACATAAATGAATGGTGAAATATTTAGAAAAGCATTATCTTTAGCGTAATATTTATTAAGTATGACAGTACTGCTTTCAGTTGAGTTGATTTAAGGAATTAATGTTGGAATTTTACCATTTACGCTCTTTTGTAGCGGTTGCTCAAACAGGTAACTTAACGCAAGCAGCAAAGCGTTTATACACAACACCGCCGGCAATAAGTGCGCACATTAAAACGCTTGAAGAAGAGCTTTCTACACCTTTATTTATTCGCTCAAGTAAAGGCATGTCGTTAACCGATAAAGGCCAATTACTGTTGAAAAAGGCACAAATTACTCTCGATAGTGCTTTAGACATAGTTAACCTTGCCACTGATAACCAACATGAAATAATTGGAACATTCCATTTAGGTATAAACTTAACCGCCAAGCAAACAAAACTTGCAGAATTAGTAGGCAATTTACAAGAGAACTGTCCGGGCATCAGCTTGGATATTCATCATCAAGCAACCGGAAAAACCATTAATGATATTAGAGATCATCAATTAGATGGTGGTTATATTTTTGGTGAAATTCCTGCTGACTTTATCGGCTTTGCCGTGATGGAGCAGCAAATAACAACAGCCGCACCGTTAACGTTTGACTGTGGTGAAGTAATGACTCAAGCAGATCTTAGTACTCATCAATGGATTATGATGGGTGATTATTGCCCTTTTGATGATTTTTTAAGATCAAAACTTGGGAGCAACATTCCATCGGTTTTAAAAACCAGTGATGACGGTACCCGATTAACATTAGTGCAAAGTGGACTCGGACTCAGTTTCCTCGAAATTGAAGAAGCGCTTTTGGCCGAAAAAAACAAAAGTATTCAAGTCATACCTGCCTTAGATTTCTGTGCAACCTTGCACTTTGTTATTGCTAAAAGTAGAGTCAATGAGCCATTAGTCAAAGCACTAATGCAAGAAATAAGAATTTTGTGGTCCATCGAGTTGTAGTTGTCTTTACTTATCAACTAACCTTTTATTTAGTTGTATACAGCTAAGTATTCTACTTACCCTCTTCTCAAACAATGGTAATACAGCCTGATTTATCTATTAATGTTCCATTAATTATTGTATTTACTCGATAATGTCTTATATTAATTTTATGTCTGGATAAAATAAAACCCTGAAGAATTATGACTAGTGAAGAGGAAGTTACCAAGTCAATATCAATGCTCACATCGGGCTCTACTATAATTGTTGAGTTATCGCTTTACTCTACAAAGAAAATTAAATTTAAAACTGTTTTTATTGGTTTTTTACCCAATCAATTTATTCTTATTCAGCTACCTAATTTAAGCCAAAATACAGAGCTTGCTGCTAACCTTAAACAAGGGGTAGCTTGTACCATTCGTAGCTTGGTAGAGGGTAAAGAAGGTGCAGTTGTAGCGTTTATTACCTCTATAGAGCGGCTGGTAAACATTCCCGCTAAAATGCTAGTGCTCAATATACCAACCAAAGTTGCTTTGCAAAATCTACGAAAAAGAACCCGTATTGAAACACAGTTAAATTTTGAAACTATGTTAAAGGAGCATACTGTAAAAGGGGTTATTGTAAACATTTCTATAGATGGTTGCTTATTAAGCATTCCAAAAGATCAACCATTTGATAAGGCCGAGGGAGATAGCATTTGTTATTCGATTTTAGATAAATCTTTTGAAGGGTTTAAGTCAATTAAAGGAGAGATTTGTAACATCAGAGCGACAAGCAAATTTTATAAAGTTGGAGTTAAATTTCAAGACGAAACATCAGAGCTAATTAAAGAGTTACTCATTAAAATATTAATATGTTAATGAGTAACTCAACTTTTAAAATAGATAGTAAAAATCTATGAACTGTAAAAGATAAAAAAAACCTCAGTATTAATAATCATCAAAGAGTTATCCAACAAAGTTTACTGCCTAAAGGTTTAAATAGGCTATGGCTATACCGCTCTTTAAAAGCACCTAAAAGAATACTAAAACGATATATTTAAGCTTAACGATTCAATCAATGAACCACATGCTGTGCCGCTATATCCTTGCGCTTATTGCTTTATCTGATATCCACTTTTAAATATCCAAGTAACGGCTAATAAACAAAAAGCTAAAAACCCGCTCATCACCATAAAACTTGTAATTAAACTTACGTCAGCCACGCCATAAAAGCTCCATCGAAAGCCACTAATTAAGTAAAATACGGGGTTAAGTTGCGTTACCGTTTGCCAAAATGGCGGTAGCATACTGACGGAGTAAAAAGTGCCACCTAAGAAAACCAGTGGTGTGATAACAATAAGTGGGATCACTTGTAGTTTTTCAAAGTTGTCTGCCCATATACCGATAATAAACCCAAACAAACTAAAGGTTATGGCGGTCACGACTAAAAAGAATAACATCCACAATGGATGAGCTATTTCAAGCGGGACAAAAAAATGTGCGGTTGCTAAAATAATTAGCGCTAACAAAATCGACTTAGTCGCTGCAGCCCCTACATAACCTAGCAACACTTCAATAGATGATACGGGTGCAGAAAGTAGCTCATAAATAGTGCCAGTGAATTTTGGAAAATATATACCAAAAGACGCATTCGAAATACTTTGTGTTAATAGCGATAACATAATTAAGCCTGGCACAATAAAAGCACCGTAACTAACACCATCGATTTCAGTAATACGAGAGCCAATCGCAGAGCCAAAGACAATAAAATACAGTGACGTTGAGATCACTGGCGAGATAATGCTTTGAAAAAGAGTGCGTTTAGTTCGCGCCATTTCAAACTTATAGATAGCCGCAACAGCATAATGATTCATGTTGACTCCTTTACTAATGAGACGAATATATCTTCTAACGAACTTTGATCTGTTTTGATATCTTTAAAGCCAATATTTGCTGAAGATAACTGCTGCAGTAACGCAGAAATTCCGGTGTGCTCTTTGGTTGTGTCATAACTATAAATCAATTGCAGTCCTTCGTTTTTAATCTGTAAATTAAAATCAGTCATAGTCGAAGGTATTGCCACTAACGGCTCTTTTAAATCAAGAATCAATTGCTTTTTACCCAATTGATTCATCAAGGCTGCTTTATCTTCAACCAAAATAAGTTGGCCATTTTTAATGACACCAATACGGTCTGCTATTTCCTCTGCTTCTTCAATATAGTGGGTAGTTAAAATAATAGTCACGCCATCGTTACGTAATTGCCGTACCAATTGCCACATGTCTTTGCGCAATTCAACATCTACGCCGGCGGTAGGCTCATCTAAAAACAAAATGGAAGGTTCATGAGAAAGTGCTTTAGCAATCATCACCCGGCGTTTCATACCGCCAGATAACTCCATCATGCGACTGTCCTTTTTATCCCAAAGAGACAAGGATTTAAGCGTTTTTTCAATAAAAGTAGGATTCGGTTTTTTACCAAATAATCCACGACTAAATGAAACAGTTGCCCATACGGTTTCAAAAGCATCGGTGGTTAACTCTTGTGGTACTAAACCAATAAGCTCGCGGGTATGTCGGTAACCCGAGACAATATCTTTGCCATCCACAGTTATTTGCCCAGAGCTAGCATTAACAATGCCGCAAATAGTACTAATAAGTGTAGTTTTACCTGCACCATTAGGTCCTAACAAGGCAAAAATTTCAGCGGGCTTTATTGATAAGCTAATATCATTAAGTGCTTGAAAACCGCTATCATAAATCTTATTAACATCTGTTATTTGAATAATGGGCTGCAAGATTAAACTCCACTAATATTTGAATAATACTAAGGTATACGACATGAGCTATTGATGGCTAGAAAAATCACTAGATACTGGCTATATTTTTCTGCACCAGATTACATTAATGAGTTAATTTTTAATGTGAATATGCTTGATGAGTTAATTTTTAATGTAAATATGCTTGATGAAAAAGTATTTGGATACAAAGTAACAACGCTGTTCATATTGCCCTGCGGCTGAGCTGAGGATAAAAAACAGCCCTATTACAACTCAAAATACACTGCAACTTAATAACCTACAATAATTTTAAATTCACCTGATCTGCTAATTTGTACCATACTAAAATTAAGTGAATACTAAAAATGGCACCACAATGTCTTTTAATTTTACGAAATTATATGAGCAACAAATTCTCTTACGACCTAAATTAGTGTGTTTTGTTATTTTAATCGTCAGTCTGTTGTTTATCTCACAAATAAAAAACTTCAGGTTAGATGCCTCAAGCGATACTTTGGTACTGCAAAATGATAGCGCTTTGCAATTTTATCGGGAAGTTAAAACACAGTACGGCTCAGATGATTTCCTGATTATGACTTTTAGTCCGGATAAAGACTTATTCTCCAGCAAGACCTTACAACAGCTTGAATTAATATCACAAGAGCTTAACCAGATATCTGCCATTGAATCAATCACCAGTATCTTAACGGTGCCCTTAATTAATAGTCCGGCGATATCAGTTGAAAAACTACAACAAGAAACACCTACGCTACTTAGTACTAGAACCGAAATAAGACTTGCCCAACAAGAGTTATTAGCTAGTCCAATTTATCGTAATTCACTCATTAGCTCAGATAGTAAAACCACTGCATTTTTACTGTATTTACAAGAAGACGAAAAATATAAGGCATTAAAATCGTCAAGAGATGAAGTTAAATTACTAGTGGAAAAAGAACCAGGTTCTTTTAAGTTACGCAAAGAACTCGCAAGTAAAAATAGAAAGTTCGCCCGTTATATAAAGAAAAATCAATATCGACAAGAAGATATTATTGAAAGTGTGCGTCAAGTCATGGCTAAGTTCAGTACGTACGGTCAATTACATTTAGGTGGAGTCCCTATGATTACTGCTGACTCTATCGCTTTTATTCGTCACGACTTAATCAATTTTGGTTTTGTGGTTTTACTGTTTATTATCATTACCTTAATTGTGGCTTTTTCACGCATTCAATGGATGATATTGCCCTTAGTCACCTGCGTAATAACAGGTGCTGTGATGATAGGGTTATTAGGTTTGCTTAATTGGCCCGTTACCGTTGTTTCTTCGAATTTTATTTCCCTAATGCTGATCTTAACGCTATCCCTTACTATTCATTTGATTGTTCGATATCAAGAATTACACTGGCAGAACCCACAAATAACTCAGCTCACTCTTGTTAGCACCACTTTAAAGAAAAAACTTATTCCCTGTTTATTTACTTCAATAACGACAATTGTTGCCTTTGTCTCTCTACTCGTAAGTGGCATACGTCCGGTAATTGATTTTGGTTGGATGATGACAATTGGCGTTGCTCTCTCATTTCTTATGGTATTTACCTTATTTCCGGCAATGTTAATGTTGCTCCCTGTAGGAAAGCCCGTTAATCAAGAAAATTTAACCAAACGTATTGCCTTATTTTTGGCTGTACGCTTACTGCCCTATAAAACAAACACTCTTATTATTTATACTATTATCATTATCTTAAGCTTAACCGGTGCTTCTTTGTTAACCGTTGAAAATCGTTTCATTGATTATTTCAAGCAGAATACTGAAATATACCAAGGAATGTCTTTAATAGATAAAAAACTCGGGGGTACGACTCCTTTAGATGTCATTATAGATGCACCTAAAGAAAAATTGAGCGCGTCTGATGAAAGTGAAGCGTTAGATACTGAGTTTTTGGCTGAGCTTGATTTAGATGAAGCTGAATTTTTGGCTGAGTTTGATTTAGATGAAAAAGAAATGGCAGGAGAAGATAATAAAAAGCCATCTCCGTTAACTAAGGGTTATTGGTTTAACCCTAGGATGTTAGCAAAAGTAGCTGATTATCATCGGTATTTAGAAAGCATACCACAAACAGGGAAAGTGCTTTCAATTGCCTCAAGTGTGGCATTAATGAACCAAATTGAGCCCGAAACGAAAACCGATAATTTCATTTTATCAATCCTGTATAGCAAGCTGCCTGATTCAATAAAGTCGATAATTATAACACCATATATTTCACCAGATGGTAATCAAATACGCTTTAGTATCCGAGTTTTTGAGAGTGATAAATCACTTAAACGTACCGAGTTATTAAATACCATCAAGCAAGGCTTGGTTAATAAATTTGATTTATCGCCTGAGCAAATTAGGTTTTCAGGAATGTTAGTGTTATATAACAATATGTTACAAAGCCTATTCCAATCACAAATTTATACCCTAGGAACCGTTTTCTTTTGCATTTTGTTAATGTTCATCTTGTTATATCGAAATCTTAAATTATCGATAATTACGCTAATTCCTAATTTAATTGCAGCAAGCATGGTACTTGGTCTGATGGGCTGGCTAAAAGTACCATTAGACATAATGACGATAACTATCGCCGCAATATGTATTGGCATTGCTGTAGATAATTCAATTCATTATGTACATAGATTTAAATTAGAATTTAAACAATGCCAAAACTATAAAACCGCGATGTTAAACTCTCACGCCAGCATTGGTAGAGCGATGTATTACACATCTATAACAATTACCTTAGGCTTTTCAATTCTTGTCTTGTCAAATTTCATGCCTTCAATGTATTTCGGTTTATTAACTGGGTTTTCTATGCTGGTTGCCCTAGCCGCCAATTTAACCTTATTGCCATTATTATTAGTACATTTTAAGCCGTTAACAGCAAAAGAAAGAATAATATAGATAGAAGCTTAGCCGAAAAAGGGATTAGAAATCCGCTTGACTATTTATAAAGTAATCAAGCAGTTACTAAAGTTTGTAAGTTAACACATGCTTCAATTCAATAAAAACAGGTAACCAACTGGTTTTCCTTGATTATTGAATTCTGTTTGCTTTACGTATTTCAGACAAAGCACCGCTGATCAGATAACCAGGTTTTCCATGCCATAACAATAAGTCCCAAATTTATTATCGGCTTTATTACGAAGTTGGCGCGTTGAATCGAACCCGAAATATCTCAGCCTCTTTAGAAGGAGCTGCCAAAACATTATCGGCATTGTCATCCCAAAGAGAAAGTGTAATAGATTTACCTGAATAAGTTTGGGTTGGACTGTTAACTTCTAACGGCAAGTTAAGCATTGCCTTTAATCCCATTGGATCTTCTTTTGAAATGACAATTGCATAGTCATCGTCAGTATTAATATCAATAACCTTATCCACAGGATTAAAAAAGTGACCATCGCAAAGTAAATCAAGTGAATCATCCCGTAAAGCTTTTAATTTAATAAACCTAGGATCGCTGTAAAAGTTCTTAAAGTTTTCTTCAGAAGGCCATTGCGTAAATGCCCCCATTTCAGGCGCAGTGTTTTTTGTATTTGAAGCTATGACGACAAAAGAGCCTACTTGTTGACAACCATGCTCTTCGATAAGCGGGGTTAATGCAGGGAAGTATTCTCCAAATAATTGCATCTCTTTGCCTGTGGTTATTTTTCCGAAAGCAAATTCTAATTTGCTAGTTGAATTCAGTGTTAATTGTAAAGTCATAATACTTTCCTTTTGTTTGTTGTATCGAGAATTGCATTATGGAATATATATTTCCGGAAATCAATAATTCCGGAAATATATATTTTCGATATAATATTTCCAGATAACTTTATTTCTGTTAATATCCGCCTATGAAAGAAAATATATCTAGACGTCCTGATAAAACTAGAGGACGAAAACGCGATGAAGGCCGGACAGACTCAATACTTCAAGCAGCATTGGAGTTATTATTTGAAGTTGGTTTTGACAGATTCAGAGTCCAAGATGTCGCCGAGCGTGCAGGCTCTGGTACTGGTGCTATTTATCGGCGATGGCCAAAAAAAGAGACTTTAATTGCGGAAGCAATTAGAACTATGCCTGTTACAAAAGTTGAGTTTACAGATGATCCAATTGCTGATTTAAGAAAATTAGTTCAGCGTCAATATAGCTCTGCTTTTGAAAAACCTGACCTTGTGCCTGGTCTCATCTCAGCTATGCGAGCCGATAACGGTATTGAAGAGGCAGTAAAGGCAAGTTACAGTTTGGAACATTTTAGAAGTGCAATTGCTCGCATTGTAGGAAACAATCATCCACACCTTGATTTACTAACAGATCTTACTCCATCGATTACCTTATATCGGGCTTCATTTACACCAGAAAAAATAGAAGTAGAAGGTATGACTGATGAAATTGTCACACTAATACTCTCATTCGCTAAACAGCCTTCGCCATTATCCTAGAGAAGTTTTTCAGCAATAGGTTTAAGCCTACATTGCTGCAAAGGCTTGTCCATGGAGTAAGTTAGCTGACCACATAAGTCATCTCGATAAGAAAGAATAATACATTGATTTTCATCAACTTACCAAGCCACACCTTTCAAGGCTACAATGTATTTGAGTTAGTTTAAATCCCAAAGGATTCAGTAAAAGTTGCTGTGAGTTCATTTTTGGCTGTATCAATAAGGCTTTTAATACCCTTCGTTGAGCTCAACCATAATAATATTGAGAAAGTGATTATCTATCCTGACGGCATCCTTTTTACGGATTAACATCCCAGAATCTGTATGAAAGTAAACTTTTTGAAATATTTTTTTTTGTAAAAATCAAAATAATCGGCGATTACATTCGCAATATGAACAAGTTTGCTACTCTTCAAGCGCTTAAAAACTAGCCAGTTTCATCGGGTACTTTACCGACTTTATTGATAATTAACTCCCTTAACCAACGATGGCCATTGTCATGTTCAAAATGTTTATGCCAAAGTAACACATAAGCTCCATCTGCAAATTCAACAGGAACATTCAGCACCTTCAAATTAAAGTACTTTGCCATTTGACTAACATGCCTAGCGGGGGCACATAATATGAGATCGCTTTGCTCACATAGGCTCATGGCACTATGAAAGTCTGGCATATCAATCGCAATATCGCGGTATAAATCTTCTGTTTTCAACACTTCATCAAGCAACCAATGATCTTTTCCACCAATGGTAACTTGTAAATGTCGATATCGAAGAAAAGTCTCTAAATTCCACTCTTGCTTTAACGCCGGATGATTTTCTCTTACTAAACATAAAGAGTGCTCTTGCAATAATTCTATGTAGTTTAACTCTGCTGGAATATGCTTGATATGCAAAGGAGAGCGATGATCCCATTCTCGACACGCAATACCTAAATCGATTTCACATGTAAGTAATTGGTTGAGACTATTTTCATCCCACGTATTAGTTTTTAAAGTGATATTAGCTGCTTGGTTTAGCAATTCAGGCATAAATGAAGGAAAAGTTAATGAACAAGCGGTATCGGCTAAATGAATACGAAATTTTCGGCTGCTGTCGCTAGGATCAAACATGGCGGGGCGAGTAAGTTGCTCTAGTTGTTGAATCACCAGCTTTAATTGTGGTGCCAATGCTAACGCGCGTGGTGTTGCTTTAAGTCCTTGGGCTTTACGCTCAAACAATTGATCAGCAAACATTTCTCGCAGCCGAGATAAGTGCTTACTTACTGCGGATTGACTTAAATTTAGGCGCTGGGCTGCTGCTGAGACATTACGCTCTTGCAACAATATTTCTAATACTTTCAATAAATTGAGGTCAAACTTACTCATGGGGTATACTCACTTAATAAAATTCCATTTTGGAATAATAGAAATTAGAATAATTCACTTCTACTCATAACATCAAGCTCTTATAATACTCCTTCACCAATGAGAGACTGAAAATGACAAACAAGCAACTTTTACCCCTGCTAATCTTAATGGTTATTTTTAGCCCATTAGCTATTGATATATTTTTACCCGCACTACCGATTATGGCGCAAGATTTCTCTGTATCTATGACGCAAATTCAGTGGAGCATTACCGCTTTTATATTAAGTATGGGCTTTGGTCAACTAGTGGCGGGTCCCTTAGCCGATCGTTATGGTCGTAGGCCAGTCGCTATCGGTGGCATCATTATTTATGGTCTTAGTTCAATTATCACCGTGTACTCTGATAGCTTAGCTTTTTTCCTGATAAATCGTTTAGCGCAAGGTTTCGGAGCTTGCGCGATTGTGGTTGCTGCTTTTGCCAGTGTTCGTGATAAATATAACGCGATTGAAAGTGGAATTATGTACTCTTATCTAAATAGCGCTATCTGTTGTATTCCAGCACTTGCCCCCTTGTTAGGTAATGTATTAACGCAATACTTTGGCTGGCAAAGTAATTTTGAGTTTATGGCTGGCTACGCTGTAGTCGCCGGTGCAATTTTGTTTTTTACCCTCAAAGAAACAAAGCCAGCACATACTGAGCAACATAAAAGACTCATTACCATGGCTCGGTTTACGCCGGTGTTAAGGCATCCGGTATTTCTTTTCAATGCTATTGTGGTGATGTTAGCCATGGCGATTATTATTGCTTATGTGAGTAGTTCACCCGCGTGGTTAATGGTGAAACTAGGCTTAGATCAGCAAAATTTTGTTTACTGGTTCAGTTTAAATGCCGTCATTAACATTATTGCTTGTTTTCTTGCGCCTAAAGTTTTACTCAAGTTTGGCGCTAGGGCCACGATAGGTTTTGGCATGGTTTTGTTGATTGCTGCAGGCATACTGATGTTTGCCTTACTAGCTTGGCACAGCCCAGTAGCCTTTATGTTACCTATAATGATAAGTTCACTTGGTTTTTCATTACTGATGGGAGCCTGCGCTGGCCAAGCGCTTGCACCTTTTGGTGATAAAGCAGGAGCGGCTTCTGCCTTACTTGGCTTTATGCAAATGAGTGGCTCAGCCGTTATCGTTTACTTATTGCAATTACTGCCGATAAATGAAGCTGAACAGTTGGCACTACTGATGCTGACTATTATACCTGTCTATGTTATTTGGAAGCTGCCACAAGTGAAAAAACATATTATGTTAGATGCTTATTAGCAGTAATATGATGAGTTACGAAAGTGAAAGCTCCATAAGTAAATCGTCTGAGTTATCAGCTGGCCTTTCACATCAACAGCCATACCTTTACTCATACTAATACCCTTTTACTTTCAAGCGACAGTTTCTGATTTTTTTAGTCAACACCTGTCATGTTCTATTTAAGTTTATGACTCTTCGAATACTACTGAAACCAATTAAGATAAGTAGGAAGTTGCCTTCCAAATAGCTCAATTCGAATATATCTATTCAAGGTGGTTCTATTTATTTTCGAGTAATAAATTTCGGTATGCTGAAGGACTATGACCAACTACTTTTTTAAAAGCGGTATTGAATGTCGATTTAGAATTGAAACCAACGTCATAGGCAATACTAGTGATTAATTTGTCGCTATCTTGTAACGCCTTCTTCGCTTCTTCGACGCGAAAGCCATTAACAAATTGGAAAAATTTGGTTTGTAAAAATTGAGAGAGTGTTTCTGAAATGTGGTTTTCAGTTTCAGCGATAGATTCAGAGAGCTTGTTTAGTGATAAGTTATCTTGCAAAAATAGCTTATCTTCTTTCATCGCATGCTCTAATTTTGACGCAATTAATTGCATTTTTTCAGCGCTTAGTAAAGCAGCTCTAGTCTGACTTTGATTCGGCTGATTCACACGAGGCACCCCCTTGTCAGACTCAACAAGCACTTTTTGACTCAATGCCTTCTGAATAAAAATCGCCAGCGCTATCACCTCTAAAATAGGTAGTAATATGCCAGAGCCAAACCAACGCCAGCCCAAGGCACCGAGTGAAAATTCCACGGCATACATTAACCATACTGCTCCCCAAATAAACAGCACAGGCCTAAACCAATCTAATGAACGTTGTTCTATTTCAGAAAAGCGCTCCATGAGTTGTTGACGGTGGCTATCGTGAAGTTTTAAAGCGGCAATTAAATAAAACAGCGTGTAGAAAATAAAAACAAAAGTAGTGAAAAAGCAGGTAAATACAGCTATTTTCCATAGCTCAGGATCTCTCGTTGATGGTAGAGCCAAAGCGACCTTTTCAGCAGGACTGATCATAAAAATAAAGGGGAGCATACCCAACAACACAATAATGGGCCCAGAAATTGCCAATACCACCATGCGTTTATTGTTGCCCTTATCAGGTGACATAGAAGCATAAGCATAAAAATAGAGGACAGGTCCAAGTAAGACTTTAAAGGGACCGTGTACACCAACTAAGTTTGGCGCATAAACAAATGCGCCTGAATATACAAAAAGCTCACCAGCCGAGTGTATCAGCAAGAGCAACAGTAGGCCTTTTAGGTATACGTTTTGTCTATCGTTAGGTCTTTTGAATACCTCTAATAATGCGAATACTGTTATTCCCATGATGCAGGAATATAAAATTGTGGCTAAAAGATGGACCATATAATTACCAAGGAAAAACATTTTTATCACTCCTTGCGATTATAAAACTAAAATCTATCTTAATCTACATATCTCCTTGTAGGTAATTCTGTTCAATCATGCAAAATGCATGATTGAGTGTTCCGTTAGCGGTTGTTTGTTTTTAAATACAATCATTAAGCAAATAATCACTATACAAAAACGATTAACTATCTGAGTTTGCTTTAGTTGTAAGAGTAAACTTATCTAATTCATATTAGCTGGTTGAGTTCAACCTACTCTGTAGTGCATGTATGCTCCTGGTTTACAGTGATACCTTTAAAAATTAACCAAAGGCCAATTGTTAATTCAAATAATGCACCTGGAGCCATTGCATAGGCCAACTCTTTAGGCGCATTGTGTACTGCTATGTTAACAAAGCCATACACAATCATCGTTGAATACGTAATTATTCCCCAAATGGATAAAGCTCTCGGAATATAACGAGAAGTGTAAAACAAATAGCAATAGACCACACCACCAACACCCATGATGAACAATAGGATGTAATAACCAACGCCATATAATTTGCCAAAAGACCTAGCTAACGCCTGTAATTGAGCTGGTTCAAACGCCTGTAGATATTCGGCGTCACTTAAGAATATTAATATTGAAAGGATGAACATAATGGCAACGCAGCCTAAAAGCGCTTCGCCGAACCTAAAAATTAGCCCCAACAATGCAAGGTTCTTGTTCACAGGTTTGAGAACAACGTAAAGCGCCCAAGAAAGCACCATAACTAAAACAAACATTATGAATTCTACTGCGATAGCGATTCTAAAAGTACCCTCTTGGCCTAGCATGCTAGCTACTGCGTTTTCTGCTTTTAACAAAGAGCCAAGGTCAAAAATCATAGAAGGAAACGTCGCGATAATAATTATGAGCGCGTAGGTTATTCCTGCAATTTTTGTGTAGTTGTTTTTTACGTTAGCTAATGAGTTTGCCATAGCCTTCCTCTTTTTAAGTAATGAGTTTTGATATGAAAGGTAGTTCTATTTAGTTGTGTTGTCGTCTAAATGGGCCTATTCGAACGTATTTTTTCAATTATTGTTGCTATTTTTTTGTGCGTATTGAATTCACAACTTAAAACGATTATGCGATGGAGCAGTCACAAAACATGACTTGCCCCGTTTGGTAAACATTGGCGTCGAATAACATTTAAAAACTAATCGGCCCCCCTGACAAAACCTTTAATAAGAAAGGTGTGTAGCCGACCATTCCCAAAATCATCAGTATGGTGATTACAAACAACACACCACTGGTTGCATACTTAACTCTGTTACTGCCTCTTTCCTTCGCGTAAAAATACAATTGCAATGTTAATAGCGGTAAAACATAACAGCCAAATGTCCACATAGTAAAAAACGGGTCGCCAAAAGCAGGGTTCATTCCCAGTATGTTTCCCGTTACTAAGTAGCTAAATGTACCAAGTCTTAATGTCAATTGAGCATTTGAGACAAAAAATAATCGTAAGGCCCATTTTCTGTGGCTAGATATATCCTTTTTAATCGCTAGTCGTACGGTTAAATAAGCAAATCCTAATATTAAAAAGCCATTAATCGTTGTACCGATTCCATTGAGCTCTACTGGGTCAGGGTCTCTTATCCACACAAGATAGAAGCCAGAGATAGCCAAACAAAACACTGTTGTTAAGTAGACATAACCATTAATTTTATGAAATTTTGGAAAGGAGTTTCGAACTTTGGGTATTAATTGCAATGCCCCACCAAAAGCCACTATACCGGCACCTATTGCGTGGGCAACAAATGCAAGGTTACCAGAAAAATCTCCTGCGCGGTAAGGGGTGACGCCAAAGCGTTCAAACACGACATTCCAATATGCCATATTGTCGTTTATTACTGAGATTCCATAGAATCCCATAATGTAGTAAAAGAAAATCCATTGTCCAACTAACGCCGTGACAAACCAAAACATGGTAGTGTATTTCAATGACTGCTTCGCTAACTGCGCGGATGCTCTTTTTTGTGCCGATGTTTTTTTTGTGCCTGGTATTGCCAATTCTGAGCCAGAATTAGCTCCTTGTATATTTTCCATTATCAACCCCTCTGTTCTACTTCATTGCTCAGTAGTATGAAAAGGTGGCTATTCAAAATCGCCCGAATGGGCCTATTCGAACGTATTTTTCAAAAAACTCCTTTTTCTATATCAAATTCGTTTCAAATAATTGCAACTTGATCTTAATAGAATCAATTTAAGTGACATAATTAAAAAAGACGAGCCATTTCTGGTTCGCCTTTAAGAACTTTTTATTTAAAGTTTACAACGAGGTTTCGTCGATTTTTTTAACAAACTACCGCAATATAAAGTTGTTACATTAAGAATGACTAAAGTGTAATTTTGATAATTAATTTGACTTTCCTGCATCAAACGCCAAGTTGAAATTAAAGTATGGGAAGTCCACTCACAGTGATAGCCCTCAGTTATTTAGACACTTTAGTGATTGTCTAATAGGCTTGAGGATTATAGAGCTTGGTAAATTTAGATGAGTGCTTGTCTGTTGTTTTGAGTTTTTGTTGAGACTAAAGACGCTAGAAGAATTTATCAGTAATATAAAAGCCTTGGGAGGCAAGAATTTGATGAACGCCACACACTATTTATTATTGTGTTGAACTGAGTGGCGTTTTTTTATTGTTCAATCTAACTAATGGTTACTATCAGCTTTTGCATAGTAATAGTCGTTAGTATAAAAAGCGGCATACGCCAGCGCACTTAGGGTAAAATACAATGCAAACAACACAAATATCACCTTGAATAACATAATTCCTGGAGACATTAAATAACTCTCTGCTAACACCAAAAATAAAATAGCGACAGGTGAACAAAACAACATTCTAAATAAATTTTCATTTTCAATTACATTTTTACCCTTAACCTTTTCCATACAACTTTCCCCTTTTCTTACCTTTATAAAGTTATTAACATTCAACGCAATATAGTCGGTTTTTAACCGTTTATTATAAGAATGAATTCTGATCTTCTGGTGAGAATTCACTCTACTTTTGTTCGGTACCTAATCTAACGTTAAAAAACATTTAACACAATAAACTTTGTGATTAGAAAACAATCTTCACTTAATTGAATCGTTCATAACTCCAATTGAAGATCTTCAATAAGAAGTATTTTTCTGGCTCATGAATACGAAAGGCGAATCATTTCTTATTCGTCTTTTGTCAATTTCCAATAAAGTTTAAGACAATCTACAACTGAAAACATTAGCTTGATAATTTTAAATTTATGCTCCAAAGCAGACGGTAGCTTTTAGCTTAATATAGTCACTCTAATTTAAAGATTTTTACTTATTTACACCGAAAATTTCACTCAGTACATTGCGTAAAATTATTTACCTAATCTTAAAAGCAGACATTGGATTTATCTAAGCTCACATAAAATTAGAATATATAGTCTATATCATTTCGCCCCCAAACCGCCTTATAACCCTAAAAATTAGTGGTCCATTTAACTAAACCACTACAGTTGACAGTATGAGATATCGAATCACAATTTTTTTGCTGGAGACAAAAATCTAAGTATACCTTTTCAATCTATACTCCCTTATAAAAGAGGTTCAAATGAAAAGACTAGTAGGATATTAGGGAGTTTTTTTTCAAAATATACTAATTTTTAGGTACACAGTTGGTAAAAGTTGAGTAATGTCGTCAGAAAGCTTAACGAAAAACCAAAGCTAGCATCTGTAACCACCTATACAAAAAGAGCCTATTGACTCATCCTGTTTTGGGTTTTATTTGATTTACTCGCTTTCAATTACAAGAAATAATAAACTTATCCTCTTTTTCTATACATATCGATAAGCCCGTTTGTCGAACTATCCATATCTAGTGGTGAATTAGAATCTAAAATCTTAGTTAATACTTCACTTCCTAGAGCTTTCCCTAATTCAACCCCCCATTGGTCGAATGAATTTATTTGCCAAATAATACCTTGAACAAAAACCTTATGCTCATAAAGAGCGATAAGACCACCTAAATTTTTGGGCGTCAACTTTGACATTATTATCGTATTACTAGGTTTATTGCCTTTCATCACCTTATGAAATGGTAATTGACCAATTTCTTCGGTACTATATTTAGCTGTGATCATTGCAGTAGTGACCTGCTCCTCTGATTGTCCTTCCATCAGTGCCTGACTTTGTCCTAAGCAGTTTGCCACTAGCATATCATGATGATTAGTAATCTCTTCGTGAGGTTTTGACGGTAAAATAAAATCTACTGGAATTGGTGTTTTACTTTGGTGAATAAGTTGATGAAATGAGTGTTGTCCATTAGTACCCTCACTACCCCATATAATAGGTCCTGTATCGTAATTTGTTTCTTTATTCTCTAATGTGACAGATTTACCATTACTTTCCATATCTAATTGTTGAATATAAGCAGGCAACCCACGTAGATAATGATAATAGGGCAGAAGCAGGTGAGATTGAGCACCATGAAAATTTCTATACCAAATACCCAACAGTGCCATAATTATAGGCATATTTTCTTCGAAAGGAGCTTCCTTAAAATGTTCATCCATATCAAAAGCACCCGTTAGAAATTCTCGATAGTTGTCAAAACCAATAGCAATAGCAAGTGGTAATCCTATAGCTGACCACACAGAATACCTCCCTCCAACCCAGTCCCACATTGGAAAAATGTTTTTTTCTTTTATACCAAAGGTTTTAGCCGCTTCAATATTTGTAGTGACACAAACAAAATTATGTTGAACATCACTTACATCAGCCTTAGATAAAAACCACTCTTTCGCTGTTTCTGTATTTCTTAGCGTTTCTTGTGTTGTTAGTGTTTTTGAGGAAGTGATGATTAAAGTTGTTTCTGGATCCAGCTTAGCTAAAACGTCGTTAATGTGAGAACCATCTACATTGGCTACAAAATGTACGTTAATATGCTTTTGGCGGTAGGGTTTTAATGCCTCTGACATAATTTTTGGCCCTAAAAAAGAACCACCAATCCCTATAGCTACAACGTCTTTAAATGCTTTTCCATTATACCCCTTGATTACGCCTGCAGATATATCATTTACAAAGGTTTCTATTTTATTTAATGTTGCCTTGATGGGGGGCATAATGTCCTCTCCTTCAACATAAACAGGAGTACCAGAAAAGTTTCGAAGTGCAGTATGTAATACAGCACGATTCTCTGTCACATTGATAGGTTGGCCAGAGAACATCTCAGCTATTTTTTTATCTACATCACATTCTTTAGCTAAAGAAATGAGATACTTAACTGATTCTTGGGTAATTAAATTTTTAGAGTAATCCAAAAAAATTTCTGGGAGTCGTAACGAAAACTCATCAAAACGACTGTTGTTCTCTGCAAACAGTTCATTGATATGTTTTGTCTTGATTTTTTTAACGTGACTTTCTAAATTCTGCCAACTGTTTAGAGATGTTCTACAAACCATTTAATAACCTCATTTGTATTAAGTGTTGATATTTGATTCAATTGAGTAATATATTAGGAGAAATAAGGCTCTATCCGCAACACAGCACCTTTCAATACCTTTCATTACCCTCCACCACCCTTCGTTACCTTTCATTGTATTGCGATTAATTTCTATTTACAAGATAATTCACGATGTGATAATTGATTTTCACATAAAAGAAAGGGAGATTTATCTGATATAAGCCTAAATTAATAATAAAGGCATCTAGAAGCATCAAACCTGAAGAGGTTGAAGCATTGGCTATGGTCAAAAGCATTTACTCCGAAAGTAATAACTCCGCTGGTACACGGACGATTGCAGGCATTGCGGCTACCAGAGGCTTACCATTAAGCCGCTATGTAGCGACTCGTTTGATGAAAGAGCAAGGCTTAGTGAGCTGCCAGCTTCCTAGCCATAAATATAAAAAAGCGACTCAAGAGCATGTGGCTATACCGAACACGCTTGAACGTCAATTTTCAGTAACAGAGCCTAATCAAGTTTGGTGTGGTGATATCACATTTATTTGGACTGGTAATCGTTGGGCTTATCTGGCTCTCGTTATGGATTTATTTGCTCGTAAGCCTGTTGGTTGGGCAATGTCTAATTCGCCAGACACGAAGTTAGCAGCTAAAGCACTAATGATGGCGTTTGAATCAAGAGGACGACCAAAAGGCGTAATGTTTCACTCGGATCAAGGGAGCACTTATACAAGCAGAAGCTACCATCAATTATTATGGCGATATCAAATAGACCAAAGCATGAGTCTTCGTGGTAATTGTTGGGACAACAGCCCAATGGAGAGATTCTTCAGAAGTTTAAAAACAGAATGGATACCAACAAAAGGTTATCCTTCATTTACTGAAGCTGAAAATACGGTTGTTAAATACATTACTGGATATTATAGCCAGGTTAGACCTCACAGCTATAATGGAGGACTAACACCCAATGAGTCAGAGAAAAGATACTGGCTTGAATACAAATCTCTGGCCAAAATTAGTTGACCACTACAGTATGAGGCTAGTGTTAGTTATCATGACAAATAAAAACAGATCATTCCGAATCATTTACCCTAATAATATAGTGAGTAGTATTAATTCTTATCAACGACGATCACTTCAATTCCGATATTTTTTAACCCTTCTTTATATTCATCAGAAATTCCAGAATCAGTTATTAGTTTTGATATTCTTGATAAATCGATAATCTTATGTAAACAAATTTTATCGAATTTTGATGAATCAGTAACTACAATGACTTCTGTCGCTGAGTTGCACATCATAGTGTTTAGAGCAGCTTCAGCTTCAAAATGAGTTGTAATACCTTTATCCATATGAAACCCATCGACACCCAAAAAAACTTTGTCAGCATGCAGTTCTTTCAATGCTCTTTCAGCCTGAAATCCATAAAAGAACATACTTTTTCGGCGTAACCTGCCTCCCAATACAATTAACTCTGTATTATTGTAATTCGAAATAATGTCTATCACACTAAGATCATTTGTAATAACTGTTATGTCTTCTATATTCTTTAACAATTGGGCTATTTGATTTGTTGTTGTACCTGAATCAAGAATAATAGAATCGCCGGAATCAATTAAATCTGCAGCATATTGCGCAATATTACATTTTTTGGATACATTTAGTTTTCTTTTAATATCAATGCTTGTTTCGGTAGTTTCATTATTGCTAGTATTTAAAAATGCCCCTCCATATGCTTTTGTTGCTATTCCCATTTTATCTAGAAACTTAAGATCTTTACGTATGCTTACTGCTGAAATGTTGAATAAATTCGACAGTTCGTGAACCTGCACACTACCCTTTTCTTTTAAAAGAGCTATGGTTTTTTCACGCCTAGCGCTAGTGTCTCTCATGAAGTATTTCCTGATGAATAGATTCTCTGTAAATATAGGTTGAGTATATCAGTCAATACTAAAGAGTGAAACTTTATTAACTTTTTTGGTATTCATAACACCTTTTAAAAGTAAAAATGAAATTCTATTATTATCAATAGATTAAATCATTTACTGCCGTATTTTCATCGTAACAGTAGATGGGTAATTATTTTTAAAGCTTTTTACTCTAAATAAAACATCGAAAATAAAACAAAGTGAAATAAAAAGATTATTTTTAGTCTGTTCGTTTACAAATACATGTACGTAAACTTCTTTTTTGCCTATCTGTATTGGGGTACAATCAATTAATTTCGCCTTTTAGACATTTACAAACATTATGTTTCATGCGAACATCCATCAAAACCAAATGACAATGAAAGATAACGGAACATTAATTTATTCAATGTCAAAATAAACAAATAATTCAAGTAGTCCCAATTTAGTTTTTGATAAAAAATGAGCACTATAAATAAGTGGAATGTTCTGAAATCACTCTTGTTACTGACATTAGTATTTTTCCATTCAATTGGTAACGCAAAAGATATTGTTATACATACTAAATAATAACTTAGCCAAAATACCATTTATTGGATTGAGTAGTAGGAATTCATTTGTCGTTAATATAAATGTAAAGCAAATTATCTAGACAATTGAGCAATGGCCTTTAATGATACGAGCGATACTTTTTATAAGTGCGTTAAATTAGGAAATAGGTCACAACAGGGTAGCGTAGATTTTCCAACGAAATACTAATACGAAGTCATTGCTCATGAAGCTGTAAGACTAAGAATAATCCCTACTAATTATTTATTCTCTAATTTAAGCCGTTATTCCATTATTGAAAATGGCTTTAACTTTGTAAAAGTGTGCTTTTCAGTGATGTATTTACTTATGCACCTATACACCTATACTTAGACTTATTCACGATTTAAGATTTAAGATTTAAGATTTAAGATTTAAGATTTAGGATTTAGGATTATCCGCAATGAAAATTATATTTGAGAACTTTTCGAAACTAGTATTAAAATATTTACTATTTCCTTTGGTTATAATGTATTTACCCTTTCTTCATTCTAAAGATATTGAAATTGGTACTAATCACAAAACATACACCTTTTTTCAAAAGTGGACTAAAAATCAAAGTTGTAGTGATATTTCAATTAGTGGTAAAAAAGGAGTAAATAGAAATACCGTAGAACTTATATTACTTTGTAAAGCCTTGAAAATTGGAGGATTAAATGAAAGAATAAAAGTGGTCGAAACCCCTAATTATACTCGGAGTTTGTTCCTGGCAAAGGCAGGAAGTATTACGATGCCTTCAGAAACCGTCTGGATAACTGATATTGATAAAAGTAGCTTTTACGTTAGTGATCCTGTCGTAAGAAAAGGAGAATATGAAGTAGGGGTTTATACACGTAAAGACAGACTTGATATGCACAAAATTAGATCTCTTGATGAATTAAAAAAGTTTAGCGCTGTATCCTCTATTTTATGGATTCACGATTGGGCTGCATTAACTAAGATAGGAGTCGAAAAACATAGCGTATATAACCTTTTATCAATGTATAAAATGGTAGATAAAGGAAGAGCGGATTTTACATTACAAGACTTTCAATTAAACAATATTATAACTTTGGATGGTGTTAGTTTATTTCAAATATCTAATATCAAATTTGTCTTTGCTGAAAGTAGACATTTTGTTGTATCTAAAGCACAACCACATTCTAAGATTGTTTTTTTAGCTTTACAACAAGGACTTAAGAAGTTAAGGAAACAAGGTTCTATAACTAAGGCCTATGTAGAATCAGGATTTTTTAATGTAAAACGTGATACATGGAAGAATCTTAATGTTAATTAAGAGGCTGTAAAAAAGATTGTGTACTGCCTATCACTACTACTCTTATTGAAGAGTTTAAGGATAGGCAAACTATGAATAAAAAAGAACTAGAAGCATTTGCCCGCGAAACGGCAAAATCAATTAAGACTGAAAAAGATCTCAACAACTTCAGTCAAATGTTAATCAAAATAACCGTTGGAGCAGTGCTTAATGCTGAACTGGATAACCATCTTGGCTATCCTAAGCATGAGCCGTCTACTAATGAAAATAGCCGTGATGGCTTTACTAGTAATACGCTGAAAACTGAAGACGGCCAATTCGATATTGAAACGCCAAGAGATAGACACGGTAGTTTCGAACCAGAACTCGTCAAGAAGCAGCAAACACGCTTTACCTCGATGGATGACAAGATATTAAGCTTGTATGCCAAAAGCATGACAACCCGTGAAACCGTTGACACCTTCAAAGAAATGTATGATGCCGATGTGTCAGCCTCCTTGATATCTAAAGTCACTGACTCTGTTATTGAAAAAGTGGTCGAGTGGCAGTCCAGACCTTTAGAATCAGTTTACCCTATTGTTTATCTCGATTGCCTTGTCGTTAAAATCAGACAAGATAAGCAAGTCATTAACAAAGCAATTTACTTGGCGCTTGGGGTAAATATTGAAGGTCACAAAGAGTTGCTGGGTATGTGGATTTCAGAAAATGAAGGCACAAAATTCTGGCTAAACGTGCTTACTGAACTACAAAACCGAGGCTTGAACGATATCCTTATCGCCTGTGTCGATGGCCTCAAGAGCTCTCCTGTAGCAATCAATACTGTTTACCCTAAAGCTCAATTTCAGCTTTGTATTGTTCACATGGTGCGTAATTCTATGAAATATGTACCCTGGAAAGACTACAAGGCTATTGCTCGGGATTTAAAGTTAATTTATCAGTCTGTAACCGAAGAAAAAGCACTACTGGCGCTTGATGAATTTGGCGAACGGTGGGATGACAAATACCTACAAATCAGTCACTCTTGGCGTGCACATTGGGAGAATTTAAATACGCTCTTCATCTATCCCCAAGATATCAGGAAAGCTATTTATACGACCAATGCGATTGAATCGTTGAACAGTGTTATTCGTAAGGCCATTAAAAAATGTAAGCTGTTTCCTACGGATGACTCAGCTAAGAAAATCGTTTATCTAGCCATTGAAAATGTAGCCAAGAAATGGACTATGCCCATTAGAAACTGGAAAACGGCCTTGAATCGATTTATGATTGAATTCGAAGACCGCTTAAAAGACTTTATATAAAACTGGCAGTTACACAGAATTATTTACAGGGTCTTAATTAAGGCTTTCACTATGCAACGCTGTTAATACCAGACAAATTAAATTTTGTCTTAGTTCTATTTGATCTAACTATCAAAAGCTAAGTAATATGCTGAGATAAGCGCAATAAACATCCCAATCCCAACTATTGGTGCTGGTAAGACAGCCAACATAATTAATGATAAAACACTGGTAATTATGGGAGGTAAACAATTAACAAGCGGGCTAACCACAATAGCTTTTCCGTATCTAAATGCAAAAACTAAAAACAATGCACCAAATGAATTTAATAAACCAATACCAAAGGCAAGACCTGCGCCATCCCATCCCCAATTTGCTGAAGGAGGCCCTTCTGCCATGAACCAAGCAATTGGACACAATATCAGGCTTATCAAAGCCATATAAAAGAAAATACTTTCTGCATCAACCTTTTCATTCGCAAATTTAATAAAATAACCTTGTATTCCCCATGCTAAAAAGACCAATATGGTAAAAATAAACCAACCAGAATACTCTGCTGCAATTCCTGGCTCTGAGTAATTTAAGAATGGCACTGCCATAAGCGCTAGAGCAATACCTATCCAACCTTTTTTACCCGCACGCTCTTTTAAAAACATGAACGACATCAATATGGTAACCACAGGCGCTAATGCAATAATTGGAAATATTAAATAGGCGGGGCCGTTAGCTATTGCGCCAGTATAAAGTATCAATTGCCCAACCCCCCCTAATAAGCCAATAATGGAACCATAAACAATAGACGGTATAGTCACATCTAATTCCCAACCTTTCGCTCTAAGGGCAAAAAAGGCAGGAACAACCATTGAAAAAGCCCACATAATAAAACCAAGTTCAGCAGGAAAATTATTACTTTCAGGAATAGCAATAAACGCTCCCCACGTACCCCATAAAACGATGGTAAGTAATGAAAACATTAACCAACTAGGTTGTTTTTTATCTTCAGAGGTTGATTGTAGTTGAGTAATACTCATTTTTTTATCTCTTTTATTGTTTGTGATGCTATTTAAGATTATATTTTTAGAGCTAATAAACTTTCAGAGGAAAGTTCACAGCCATCCAATTTAGCGGCATAAAGTGCTGCCCCTACAACAGGGTTATATTTAGGTGCAACTAGGCAATAGTTTTTAGACAACGCCGATAAGTTACTTTTTAATGGCTGTAATATCACTTCATCTGCATTAAAAACTCCACCGGAATATGAGACCAACAATGGCTGTTCATCTTTTATGCAGAGTTGATTAGAAACACCATGAATTAACTGTGAAAGTTCGTACCCAGCTTTATCAAAAATATCTTTTGCTATTATATCTCCAGCGATAGCGGCTTGATGTACAACTAATGAAAGTTTAGCTATCCAACTCCTTGTTCCTCCCAACTGGTTCATAACAATGCCGCAGATATCAAGATCACTAGTTAACTGAAAGTGCTCTTTAAATAATAGATACAAAGGACCCTTAGTAAGTCGTCCATCACTCATACGAGTAAATGCGTTCAGACCTGATTTTGCAATCCAATATGCAGAACCTTCATCACTAAAAACTTCACCCCAACCACCGCAACGGGCTCGAGAATTGTTGATCTCACCGTATGCAATTGAACCTGTACCAGCCACAATATTAATACCATCTTTACATCCTAGAGCTGATGCCCATCCAGGAATCATGTCGTTGCCGCACTGATATTTGTTTTGCATAATTAATTCAGCTGGAATGTTATTAATGGTATCAGTAACGCTGCTGTCTTCCCCATATGCTGGTAAACCAAAAAAAGCATAATTAAGTGACGCTATAGAATGGTTTGCTTTCAAAAATGTTTCCCTAATACCATTAATTAATAGGTCTCGTAAACCATCAACACCTATTTCAATATAATATGATGTTGCTTCAACATGCTCAGCTAAGATCTCGCCATTTTTATTAATAAGTACAAAAGCTGTCTTTGTTCCGCCACCATCTACACCTAAATACATAATACTTTCCCCAAATTCAAATCATCCTTGTTTAACGGATGAATTGTAACTCCTTTAACTACTCGGTTTACTGTACCAGACGCACTAGGCGTATCAGGCTTATTGTTTAGAGTAAGCGCATGATGAAAAGCATAAATTTGAGCACAAACAATGTATGGAAACATCAATAAGCTATCATTCAGCCCTTGTTGTTGATCAATGAGAATATAATCACCGTTAACGCATTCGTCTGCAAGTGTTGTTATTGCAATAACTTGCCCAACTTCTGCATCAGTACGTAATTCATCCAAAAGATCAAGGTCATATTTTCGTGTATAACTGTCATTTGACATAAAAAGGATCACTAGCGTGTCATCATTCACAATGGTTTTGGGCCCGTGACGAAATCCTAAAGGTGAATCATATGTAGCAACAATTTTACCATCAGATAATTCTAACAGTTTCAGTGCAGATTCTTGTGCGAGAGATTTCAAACCGCCACTACCCAAAAAAACAACTCGGCTGTGATTTTTTTCAGCAATTTTTTTAAGTTGGCTATTATACTGTGTGATAACTTGTTTGGCAGCAATGCCAATAGCTTTGGTAGTATTTGCCAAGTTTTCATCACTGAATAAAACTTCAAGTGCTGTAAACATCATAGAAGTGAAACTTGATGTCATAGCAAAACTTTTATCATTTGTCTCTGTTGGCATTAAAAGTGCCAAACTATTTGTGTTGTTGTCACAGTATTTATACAACTGGCCATCTTGGTTGCACGTAATAACCAAATGATAGCAATTGTTGACTACTGTAGAGGCAATTTCCACAGCAGCAACACTTTCAGGACTGTTTCCTGAACGAGCAAATGAAACAACTAAAGTAGGTATGTTTTTTTGAAAAAACTGCATTGGATTTGATACTAAGTCTGTCGTTGCTATAGCCTCTACACTTTTGTTTAATTTTAGTGATAAGCTTGGCGCTATACTACCACCTGCAAACGCAGAAGTTCCTGCCCCAGTGAGAATAATTCGTAAATCACGTTTGGCTATTAATGGCTTTAAAAAGTCATTAATAGCCACCTTATTTTTTTCAATAATATTATGAGTCTTTTCCCAAACATCTGGTTGTTGCTCAATTTCCTTCGCCGTCCAAAATGCACCTAATAATGTTAATTCTTCTGTATTTACATCTAAATATTTCATTTTATTTCCCTTGATTTTTATGTATTATCAGCCATACAGGCGTCTGAATATTGTGTTAGCACGATTGTAATGTGATGGATGATGATTTCTTTTACTGTTGCTGATATTTCACCTTGCCTGATAGCAAGATATTGCTGAGGAAGATATAAACTTAATAACGTCAATGGAGGTGGGTTGTTATCAAGATTTGTCGATAGCTTTTTAAATGCTTCAACTACTAAGGGGTGCGCCCAGTAATAACGAATACGATCGCTTAGACTATATTGAAGATCTAACGTAAGTTTGTTGTCGGTACTATTATAATAGGGCTCCCAATAATTAGGGTTTTCTTTCATAACATTCAACATAGTCATCTTTAATTGTGATGACTGCTTTTTTCCTAACCATTCATTTTCTATTAGATCTAAAGCCCAAAGAGCCTCACGTAAAGCAAAAGTAACTCCTGGTCCAACTTTTAATATGGCAAAGTGATCACGTACTAAATGATTTAAATTAGTAAATGTTTGATAATCAGTAGAATGTGCTTCATATATCATATGCTTTTGACCAACAATGAAGTTACTCAATTCAGTGGTTGCTTCGTGTTTGTAATCAATCACCTTATAGTGATCAAATTCAACTCCGGGTTGAACAACAAGCGCAATGACTCTTTGCCAAGTTTCATTAGTTAAACCTTGAGCAATAAAAGCATCACGGTGAGCAGAGATTGTAGTTTCAGCTGCATCAGGAGAGGTTACATCAAGTGTATTAAGATCTTCGGTAGCTCCACCAGGAACAGGTACTTCCGTACCAACAACATATACAGGTGCTTCCCCTCCTACTTTTTTCCATGAGTTTTCTGCTACTAAGCATAGGGTAGCAGCCCTTTTAGCAACAATTTCATCGGTTAGTGGAATTGGATCATCACTGCATGACATTGAACAATCTAAATGAATTTTTTTAAAACCCGCTTCAACATATTGAGCAATTAGCACTTTTGATTTACTCATCGCTTGTTCTGCAGACATTTCCTGCCAACAATTTGGCCCCAAATGATCTCCTCCAAGAATAACCTTATTGCACGGAAAACCCATTTTTTTTGCAATATTGAGCACTAAATCACGAAAATCTACGGGTTGCATACCTGTATAGCCGCCATCTTGATTTACTTGGTTTGAAGTAGCCTCTATTAGCGCATATGTATTTTGTTTTAAGGCATGTTGCAAAGATGCTTCAATTACAAGAGGATGTGCAGAACAAACAGAATAAATGCCTGTAGCCCTTCCCTGCTTATGTTGTTTAACTATGTCTAGAATTACATTCATACTACCTACTCTAATTTCTGTTACTTATTGTTTATATCACTTGCTAAATTAAATAATAATGTGCAAATAAATATATATAATGATGTTCTTTGAAACATCATGAAACAAAACGAAGCCAAAGTAAATTACTTTTTCTTTCGTTTTGTTGTCACTTTACTTTTTACACATAAAAAAGTCATCAACCATGTTTATAACTAACTGTTTTAAAGGTAGAAACCAATATAGATACATTCATTTTATTTCGTTGTGACTTTTAGTTATTTGAATAGACAAACGGTGTAGGGTTTTAAAAAACTGGGAAAGGTTTTTGTTGTACTGATAAATTAAGCATGCAAATGAACCTTACTAAGGTGAATTTTATAGAATTAAAGTTGGCTCTCCTTCGGTTGAAAAGCAACTTCACTATAGTGTTGAATCAAAAAACTGATACCTAAACACTTTATATACAAACTTCTGACTTTACCCCATAGGAAACGTAGATCTAGTAAATTAGAGTTTCAAAAACTCGGATAACAACCATATTGAAGCTGCTTTCAATAAGTGCATAACTTTCAAATTAATACCCTACTAGTAAATTGAAAGTTAACAATATCAAACATCACAGCAATTAGAGTCTTTCGGTAAATAATCCGCAAGATAATGCAACCTTTACATTTCACTTACTAGCCATTACTTTCATTTCACTCTGAGCTACATTTAAAATAAAAGGACTAAATAAAGGTATCCATTGATATGTAAACGCTAAATGCTTCATTTTAATATTTCCTTTAATAACTATTTACATTTTCATTTTCTTTCATTATCATGCTCAATGTTACATTAAGTTGCGTTTGGTTATTTTTTAAATTTCTTTTAATTGTTTTTAGCTATTTACTGCATGTTTTGATGAGTTTAGTAAAAACAGGTAAAGGTAACTAAAATTATAAAGGTAACTAAAATTATAAAGGTATGAACCCAGGGGAAATATATGTTAGTCGGAAAGAAAGAAATTAAACGCTCAACGCTAGCGCTTGCTATTATCATGGCATCAAGTAGTTTATCAGCAGCTGAGGTTGAGGCTGAGGTTGAGGTGATTGAAGTTAAAGGTATTCGTGGCAGTATGGTTAAAGCTGTTTATGTAAAACGTGGAGCTGAAGGTGTCGTAGATGCAATATCCTCGGAAGATATAGGTAAACTCCCAGATCAAAATTTAGCTGAGTCATTACAAAGAATATCAGGGGTGTCTATTGATCGGTCAGGTGGTGAAGGGCAGCAAGTGACCGTGAGAGGTTTTGGTCCACAATTTAATACTGTATTAGTGAATGGGCGCCAATTAGCTACAGATAGTACAGGACGAGAATTTAATTTTGATTTAATAGCAGCTGAATTGGTCAACGGTGTTGATATCTACAAAACATCTACCAGCTCACTACCGTCAGGTGGGATAGGCTCAACAATAAATATTCGAACCGCTAAACCTTTATCATTTAGTGGTTTTAAGGCTATAGCAAGTGCTAAAGGGCTATACAACGGTAATAGTGAAGAGTTAACCCCTCAATTCTCAGGCTTATTAAGTAATACTTTTGCTGATGATTCCTTTGGGGCATTATTTTCGTTCTCTCATCAACAAAGTAAAGGCCGTAGTGATGAAGCGCAAGTAGATGGTTGGCTACCTAATGCCATCTCAAATGAAAGTATTATTAATCGAAATGGTTCTGAGAACACTTTTCTACCACAAAATTATGATCAGAGAGTCGTTTTTGATGAACGTACACGAACAGGCGGTTCATTGGTTTTACAATATAACCCAAATGACGAGATAGAAGTAACCGCAGATGTTATTTTTTCTGAATTTGATGTAAAAACAAACTCCCAAGCTATTGGTCATTGGTTCAATCCTGGTGTTATCGAAAATGCAGAGTTAGATCCAAACGGTACAGTAATCAAGTTTGATGAAGAATTTGACCAAGCAACTGATTTTCATGCACGTACATTTGATCGACAATCAAAAATGCATGCTTTTTCTTTATCCGCAGAATGGCAAGTTAATGATAACTTTTCACTTAATTTTGATGCTTCAGACTCTCAATCAAAATTGATAGATCCCAATGGTGATGCAATTGAAATGTCAAATGCAGGTTATTGGAATAGAATTAGTTGGGATCATTCTAAAGGTAACACCCTGCCTGGTATATCTGGGTTTGAAGATGCGGGAACAATAACTAAAGGTGCAGGCGAAGGTCGAACTGTAACGAATTACTTAAACCCATCGAATATATTACCGAACTATATGAGCCGTAGTGGAACAAATGTAGTAAGCAAAGTATCACAAATTAAACTTGACGGTAAAAACGAACTTGAATACGACTTATTAAATACCATAAGTTTTGGGTTATTATCATCAAGTCAAGAAAAAAACAATCAATTCTTAAACAACGACAGTGTTGTTTGTCAATTCTGTTATCACGAATCTTTAGACATTCCAGATGAGTTTTTTAGTGTTTTCGATGCCGGTAGCGACTTTCTTGGTGATTTAAGTGGAAGTAATGACATCCCAAATCAATGGCTTCAACATAATGGCGATAACATGTTTGCTTACTTAGAACAACAAGCAAGAATTGGCGGCGATGGTTGGGATGCTGTGCCTAATTTTAGTTATTCGGCAAAAGGGCAAGCCAGTTCGTTTACTGTCACTGAAGATATTTTAGCCGCTTATGTAGATTTAAAACTAAGTGGAGAATTAGGTGAAGTTTTATGGGATGCAAACATAGGAGTCAGATATGAGCAAACCGATGTGAAAGTGACTGGCCTACAATCAACCCTAGTAAGTTTATATTTTAGAGATCCAACAGACTTTGGTAGAGAATTTTCAGGTGAGCAAGAATTAAATGCGAACTCAAGCTACAGTAATTTACTACCAAATGTAAATATTAGTTTTGATTTAACGGATGATATTATTAGCCGTATTTCGTATTCTAAAACTATAACGCGCCCTACTTTGTTACAAATGGCACCCGCTGTAACCATTAACACTACAAGACCAAGCGGTGTATTAACCTCTTCTTCAGGTAATGCTGAATTAAAGCCTTTCGAGTCTGATAATCTTGATTTGTCATTAGAATGGTATTACGAAGAAGCTAGTTATCTTTCTGTTGGTTATTTTAGAAAGGATGTGGAGAATTTTATTGTTACATCAACTCAACAAGTTACCTATCCAGGAGTTACAGATCCAAGTACAGGTACAGATGAGACAGCTTCTGATGTAGATGATGAAATAGCACAATTTACTTTAACTTTGCCAGACAATGGCGAAACAGCCAAAGTAGATGGTTTTGAATTAGCTGCACAACATACCTTTGGAGATAGTGGTTTTGGCATTATTACCAACTTAACCATAGTAAACAGTAATGCGGAACTTGATACAAATAACTTAAATCAAACCTTTGCTCTTACTGGACTAAGTGATTCTAAAAATTTAGTGTTATTTTATGAAGATGATGCATTTCAAATCCGTCTTGCATGGAACCAAAGAGATGGTTTTTTACAAAGCACAGTACAAGGTGCTAGCGGAGAACCCACTTTTGTTAAAAGTTATCAGCAATTTGATTTAAGCGGCAGCTATGAAATTAATGATCATTTTACAGCTTTCTTTGAAGGTACTAACTTAACGGGTGAAGAAACGATAAAACATGGGCGCTATGAAAACCACTTTCTGCTAGCTCAAGATACGGGTCCGAGATACGCCTTAGGTTTAAGAGCTACATTTTAGATATTTAACATTTTGTTAAAATTAACCTAGATCACAGTTGTTTTAATGCAATTGTGATCTTTTACCCAGGTAATATAAATTATGAATAAACCAACAAAGTCTGTAGTTATCGTTGGTGGTGGTACGGCAGGTTGGTTAATTGCGGGCCGAATTGCAGCACAACATAACAGTAAAGATAGTAACAACCTTCAAGTTACCTTAATTGAATCAGCTAAAATTAGCCCTGTGAATGTGGGTGAAGGTACATGGCCTACCATGCGAAACACTTTAAAAAAAATGGGTGTTAGTGAAACTGAATTTATTCAACAATGTTGTGTATCATTCAAACAAGGTGCTAAGTTTGCCCGCTGGCTCGATGGGTCTGTAGATGACTTTTATTATCATCCTCTTGTTTTACCACAGAGTTATTCTAATATAAATCTAGCGCCATACTGGCAAACAGATTCAGAGCAAAGTAATAGTTCTTTTTCTAATTCTGTTTGTTTTCAAGAGCAACTATGTGAACAAGGTTTAGCCCCTAAGCTTATTACCACAGCAGAATACGTCGGTGTTGCCAACTATGCATATCATTTAGACTCAGCAAAGTTTGCTAATTTTTTAAAGAAGCACTGTACCGATAAACTTGGGGTTAAACATATTGTTGATGATGTGCTATCAGTAAATTCACATGAAAATGCAGATATTTCATCATTAGTTACTTCCAAAAATGGCAATATTTCTGCAGATTTATTTGTAGATTGCAGCGGCTTCTCTGCTATTTTGATAGGTAAGCATTATAAAACCCCTTTTAATGATAAAAGTGATGTCTTATTTGTTAATCAAGCACTTGCAGTGCAATTGCCGAATCAAAAAAATAACGATGAAATTGCATCCCATACCATTTCAACAGCCCAAGACGCTGGTTGGATATGGGATATTGGCCTACCTACCCGTCGAGGCATAGGATATGTTTATAGTGACAATCATCAAAGTGAAGCCCAGGCTATTGAAAGGCTTGCCGTTTATGTTGGCCCAAATTTTAGTGAATCAAACCTAAAAAAAATTCCAATAAAGGCAGGCCATCGTAAAATTTTCTGGCAGAATAATTGTGTAGCCGTTGGGCTCGCTTCTGGTTTTTTAGAACCTTTAGAAGCATCTTCTTTAGTCTTAGTCGAAATGTCTGCTGATATGATCGCAGAACAACTTCCAGCTTGTAGACAGACTATGGACATCATTGCTAAGCGATTTAATCAAACTTTTAATTATCGTTGGAAGAGGATAATTGATTTTCTAAAATTACATTACATTTTAAGCAAACGTACAGAAGATTTCTGGTTAGACAATCGTAACCCAAAAACTATACCGGACAGTCTACAAGAACTAATGGAATTGTGGAAATACCATAGTCCTTATGACCACGATTTTAATAGCAGCAATGAAGTTTTTCCTGCGGCAAGTTATCAGTATATACTTTATGGTATGGGCTTTAAAACTGATATTGAATACCAAAAAAGCTCTCTTAATCAGCAGACGTTTGCTCAACAGCAATTTGTTGCCAATAAAGCTATTACAATTAAAGCCTGCGAAGTTTTACCTAAAAACAGAGATTTGCTGAATAAAATTTATAAATATGGCTTTCAACATGTGTAAGGAGAGCTATATGTCGAAATATTTAATAGAAGTAAACTTTCAAGATCACGCAAACTATAGTGTACTTAGAGAAAATAGTGCTCAACAAGCTAAACACCTTAATATGATCCCCATAGGATTAAATGAAGTACATAAAACCAGCCTTCATTACCCCTTAGTGTGGATAAAAAGCAGTGTAAGCGGACAATTCAAATTAGTAGCCCTCTTTGGCTTTGAACCAGGTGAAAATTTATATTGTAAAAATGATATTTGGAATAACAATCATATTCCACTTCATTTGCAAAGTGATCCTTTTTATTTAGCCTATTCAAATAATGAAACTGATAAAGAAAAGTATTTATGCGTTAACATAAATAGTCAAAAAATAGATGTTAATGGTAAAAAAAATAAAACTGGTTTAACTTTTTTCAATGGAAATGGGGAGAAGAATATTTGCCTACACCAAGCTCAAGAAATATTAGCTACACTAGCTCACGGAGAAATGTTGAATGAAATGTTTATTAAAACTGCAAATCAATTAGATCTTTTCCAATCATTAAGTTTAGATATAACATGGCATAACCACCAAACATCAAAAATTTTAGGTTTGTATACTATAGATCCAAGCAAACTTGAACAACTTAACGAAAATCAAATATATAAATTAAAATCAAATGGATATATCGAATTTATTCACCAATTAAATTACTCACTTAATCATATTGAAAATCTAATAAAATTAAAAAACAATTTAATAGTAAAAGCTTGACAATTTTCATCACTCTACTCACTAATAAAATAAGTAGTTTGGCACAGTTACCTCAGGAAATATGTTCAAATTAAACATACCCGCTAAATTTAATTTAAAGTAGTTTCTGTATGATTTAGACAACAGATAAGTAAGGAGACTGGGCTGCCTTTACCCTATATCGTCGGAATAGTTGCTACTAGTTGAACAAGCGTTAACGTCTTTAATACAAAGTGAGCATTAGGTAAGATTATTTGGATTTTAAAAAAACGTCCCTTTTGTGCAGTTATGCACACAATACAAAAGACCCTAATGGCAGCATTGGCAGAACAATTGCAATTAATTAGGCAGTTACACAGATTTTTTTTCTGGGTCATATTTTTTAATATTAACTAACTCGCAATGTGCTCCAAACCGCCATAAAACTAACGTCAACTTAGGGCCTAAAGTGGTAGTTAGCTGAATTCAGAAATAATGTGATTTTGTACCAAGTTTGGTCAATCACAATACTAAAAATGTTAATGAAAAAATTCTATGCAACTAGGTGAACTTAAAAAATAAGTCTTAGAGTATCTTTGGAAAGCAGAACCTGCTGATGCTAAACAGGTGCATAGCTATTTCGAAAAAAATAGGGGAGACTCTTTAAATACCATACAAAGTACGTTAGATCGCTTGTTCAAAAAAACTCTTCTAGGCAGAGTCAAAAATGGACATGCTTATCAATATTTCCCTAAAGTTGAGCGTCATGAATTAATTGGCCAATTGATCAAAAATGTTACTCATGATTTTGTTTCTGAAGATGAAAGTAGTGTCGTCGCAGCTTTCTCTTCTATTTCAGAAGATCTAGATGAGCAACAGCTTGATAAATTAGAAGCAATGATTGAACAACAACGCCAAAAATTACAGAAGAATTCTGAAAAATGATTTATGGCCAATGGGCATTAGCTTTAAATTTACTCACGGTGGGCATTTTAGCCTTTATCGTGGCTAACCTATTTGTGTCGATTGCTTTTTGGTTAGTTAAAAGTAAATTGCAACGCTATGCTGTATCTACACGTAAATTATTATTATGGTTGTTCGTACTTACTCCTTGGCTGATATCTTTATGTGTCACACTTTTTTTTAGCCCACTATTTCAAAACGGTTCAATATTTATTTGGTTAACAGATTTTGCTCATTGGCATCATCCTGATATTTTTTATTTTGGCATTACGCGAGTTTACTTATTTTCATTGCTTTTACTTTTTATATTCTTATACAAAAAATGACGCTTCTTTATCATAATCATCATCAAATTAATTTGTTACGTGCATTAGGGGTTGAAAAGAGCAAGCATGTCTATGTTATTGAATCATCCATACCGACAGCATTCACTGGTGGTGTGTTTAGACCATCATGTTTTATATCTACGGAACTTATTGAGCAAACAAGCTCTGATAACATAGAAATAATTATTCAACATAAGTTAGCGCATGTTCATTATTTGGGTCCACTAAAAAATGGTTCTTTTTATTTTTCTCTGCTTATTTCACTAATATTGTTAAGCAGTTGCATATTTCCATGATGTCATAATTTATGGAGCAAGCCGCTGACTCTTTTTATGTCAAAAATCAACAGCAATCACATAACGTAGCAAGTACCTAAGTAAAGTTTACTAAAATGGCCTCTAAGTCCTCAAAAACAACTATCCTAATGACAGCATTGTTGAGGTTAATTATTGGTTTTTCTTTAGTTCAACTGATCGCTACTAGCTGATATTTTGAATCTTTGGTGTACGGCTACTTGGAGCAATCTTAAGTTTTTACGAATTTGTAATATTCTTCAGAGTGCGCATAACGAAAGTAAGTAGGCTTTAAAACTTTAATGTCCTTTATAAGGTGTAACAAAGTCATAATCTAGTGAATATAAATAGTTCTGTATTTCAGTTTAGTTCTGTTAGTTGTATGGGTAAATTAATGTTAAAAGTTGTTCCTATATCAGTTGACGGTTCAACTGATATACTGCCCTGCATTAGCTGTACTACTAGGTTGTATACAATACTCAAACCAAGGCCTACATTGTCACTGCCCATTTTACTGGTGTAAAATGGATCAAAAATCTTACTGATTTTTTCACTATCAATGCCTTTACCGTTATCTTGATAACATATAATTACTGACTGAGCTAGCGTCGTTATTTCAATATCTATTTTTGGTAGATCCGTATGAATAAACCCGTGTTCGAAAGAATTATTAACCAAGTGAGATAATACTTTATCTAAAGCACTCGGGTAGCTTGAGATCTTGACCTTATCCCCATGAATGTTTATCACGAGTTGGTTATTATCAACTTGGCCCATAATTAACTCCGCTTGATCAATTAAATGTTCAGTTAACTCAAATTCTTGTTGTTCATCCCCTTCCAATTGAGCCGAAATCATTTTAAATTGTGTCACTAGCTTGGCAGTTTTATCCATGGCACCTAAGGCTAACTTGCTAGCGCCACAGGTATTATTAAGCATTACATTCATGGATTTACGAGTTGCCCGCCCTTGATTTACCGTCTCAGTAATGGTTTTTATTTTATCTTTGATCACCGAAACCGAAGTAATAGCCACGCCTAAGGGCGTATTAATCTGGTGTGCCATACCAGAAACCAAAGTAGTTAATGCAGACATTTTTTCTGATTCTATTAACTTCCCCTGAGTCGTTTTTAAATCATGCAAGGTCACCGTCAAATCTTGATTAATTGACTGAATTTTTCGCCGTTTTAATTGCAACAGCCGTAGAAAAACACTTAGAACCGCAACAATTATTATGGCTGCAGCAACGATAATGCGAGCTATTTTCTGTTGATTTTCCACTTCTAATTGCTGGATCTCATTCTCTTTTTGTAATTGTAAAATATTGATATCTTTATTGACGGTGCTTGACTTAGTGATATATCGTGCCAGCTGGGAATCGGTTTTTTTTAACTGTACATCTTCAAGCGTTCTATTGTAATTTTCATATGCAGTTAGCGCGTTTTGATATGCACCTTGCCCTTTAAAAAATTCACTTTGCAGTTCGTAAGCACGGGCCAAGCTATTCAGCTGTTTATGCTTAGTTGCATTATCAACAATATCAACTATCAATTCGCTAAATGCACGGTGTTCTCTGGTTTCTTGATAAACTCTGGCGAGCACTAACTGACTTTCTAATGTCCCCGACATGTAATTACTATCAACTCTAATTTTTATCGCCTTAAGTAGGTTTTCTTTCGCTTGTAGATAGTTTTTGCGGTGATGATAAATTACCCCCAGATTATGATAAGAATAAGAGGTATGAAAAATGATCTCATGCTTGATCCTAATGGCTAGAGCTTTTCGATGATAAATTAGTGCTTTGTCGACCTGATTTAGATGAAATAAAGCTTCTCCTATATTATTGTAGGCAATAGCAAGAAAAGAAGGGTTATCTTGTTTTAGAAAATAGGCTAATACTCTTTCCAAATAAGGTAGTGCTTGCTGGTAAAATCCCAGTTGCACTGAGGTATAACCAATATTACTTTCTGTTGTTATTCTTGAACTTAAAAAATTTGGTTTGTTTTTAATATCTTCATAAGCCAATAAATAATGTTTTAATGCTTGTTGTCCCTGACCCATATGTCTGTATATAGCGGCTTTTGTACTAAGGATACGCCAATCAAAATCGTTCGTTTTAGGTTTTATTAACAGGTTGATTTTTTCAATTGTCTCCAAAGCTAATTGATATTGATCGGTATTGATATAACTCCATGCCTCTATGCCAATCAAGTCAGCGAGGTTTGTTGTGCTGAGTTGATTTTGGTATTTGCTTCTGATGGTTTTAATTTCATTGAATACTGTTTTGGGCTTGCTGTAGGCTAGTTTATTAACATGAGAAATTTCTTGCTGTATTTTCTGGGCAAGTCCATTTGGATGTTTATCTTGCGATTCAGTAAAAGCAGTTGAAGAAGACAGGGACAAAAACAAATATAGCGATAGCAACAATAATAACCTGAAAATTCTACTGTTAATGCATTGGAGTTGATATTTCATTAATGGCTCTAAGTTATTTCTTTATTGTATTTCTACAGTATAGTCAGAAAATCATCATGACTTATTCACTTCTATTTAACAAATAAGCTTAGCTTAATACTTCCAAATTATTATGTCTGTTTCATAATCATTTTAGGGATTTTACGCTAACTAACACCACATTGGAGACATTAGCTAACAAGCGCCAAACAACGTTTCGAATAAGGTTTAGTATCGATAACGCCCGCAGAAGGCACGCCGTCTTTCGGCGTCGCTCTTGCTGCGACAGTTATATGATTCATCATTTAGACCTAAGTTTCTCAATAATTTGCGCATCCACCCAGAACATATCTCCTTTTCCTGTGCTAGCAGGACTCATAAAGAAAAGATATTTTCCATCTGGCGTTACGTATCCTCCACGTTGTGAGGTACTTGTGTTTACCTTATCACCTAAGTTAATGGCAGTTCCCCAAGAGCCGTTTTCCTGCCGAAAACTAACGTAGATATCACTACCACCATAGCCATCATCTCTTTTACTATCCCACAAAA